>Ga0213822_1000004_pt1 | contig 291259 bp, 253 predicted proteins | sample MC6MC0908MG_FD_179872 | JGI IMG/M metagenome (GOLD analysis project Ga0213822, IMG submission 179872) | Enriched soil aggregate microbial communities from Iowa State University, Ames, United States - MC6-MC0908-MG | ecosystem: Environmental > Terrestrial > Soil > Unclassified | place: USA... | reverse complement strand
TCTATGAGACTTTTTTTTGTTATATACATCAACAATATAGATCCATGATCATTTATAAATAATCATTGATCAGTAATTAGCAATAGGTAATGAATAATAGATAATAAGGAATTTTACCTATTGCCTAATAGGTTAAGGTTAAGGTTCGCTCCGGAGGAGCGCAACCTTTGTAGCAGAGAATAATCATAACCGCATCTCTCAGAGCTCCGGAGGAGCGACACAATTATTCATTACATTTTTTGGTTCAACTCAAAAAAATAACATCTTGCTGTAAAAGCCTCTCTTTACAACAGCAAACTTGTAATCTATAATGAATAATTACATAATTTCATTTACAACAGTAAATTCTTTTTCACAGTTTATTTTCTTTATCTATAATATAGTTTAGCTAGTTCAGTAGCGTAACCTTTGTAGTAGCAAAGAATCACAATTACACCTCTCCGAGCTCTAGAGGAGCGACACGTATTAATTTTGGAATTGTAATAAGAAAAGAGATTAAAGTAGATATAATGAACAAACTAAAGCTGAATAAACTTAGTTGTCTTAATTAAACCAAAAACTAATATCGAATGACTATGATTCTAGCCCGGATAGAAGCGGTTACCCCGGAACATGAATTGGAGAGTAGGAGGGATTTAGAAATGGAGAAGCAATGGCGTGAGGAGTAAAAGCGAATAGCCGGAATAAGCTCCTAAGAAATTTGATGCTCTTTCTGTAAGTAAATATTTTAAGGCGGACCTATTGTAAATACAAGCTTACTAGTGTAAGTTGCAACAGGAACAGTGACTGAAACTCCGCTGAGTTGTATTTTAATTGGAATATTTGAATAAGAACCTAAGGCTAATACTGCTGTAATTCTAAATAATTCTAAATCTGTAAGTGTCACGGCTTGGTAAGCGGTTCCTCCGGTTATTGTACACAATACACATACTGTTGTTCCGTCACCTGTCCTTTTAACATTCAATATTAAATTGGAGTTCCATGTTGGGTTAGGCTCATAATGTACAGAAACTTTACCAGTGCCTAATAACGCAGGAACACTTGCTGTTAATAATACTTGGTTGTCTACACTCTCATAAGTTCCGGCATAGTTCGATCCTGCCTCTGTGATTGACGGTATAGGTATTGCCCAATTACCTCCTGCTACTGTTAAGGTTCTTTGTGATTTTAGTATAGAAAAGAATATTAAAAAGAATATAAAACTTATTTTGAATAAATATCTTCTATTATGATTAATATAATTTGCTTTCATATTTTTTCTTTATTCGGTGATAGTGTATACAATTACTACAGGTGTATTGGTTCTTGATAGGTTGGCATAAGTATTTGCGGATAAACTTATAGTCAATCGATGCCCGTTATTTACTCCATTTCCGGTGAATGCGCCGCCTATTCCGCTGATTATCGTTTGTGATGTTGTATTGAGTGTTATTTGAGAATTTGGAGTTCCTAATGTTCCTCCTCCCGCTCCGGAAGCTGCTGCTGCCTGAATTTTTATATCAACTCCAGAAATTACTGGGTTGACGGAGGCTGTTATTTTCCGTGTTGCTCCACCAGAGGTAATTGCTGATGTATAGTTAATCCATTTTGTTGTATTTATAGAAGGTGAAACAATTGCCATCCCCGCTTCTGTAGGAGCTGTAAAATTCATTGAAATTGCTCCGGTTGGTTCAATGTCCATTAAAGTAACAACGGGTAAATTTACGCTCAAAGTACTGTTTCCTGAAAGTTGTGAAAACAGATGAGAAGAGATGGTAAAACAGATCAAGAAAACTAATTTGAAGTAACTCATTTTTGTTTTTTGTTTTGGTTATAACTTACTTTAATGGTTTCCTGTTGATATTTTATTTCGGATGACTGCTTGATGATATTAATTGTTATATTTTTTGTTTCGGCAGATTGTAGATTAAATTCAAAATGATCAATTGGTATTTTATATCTTTTGTCTAAACCGTTTCTGTAAACTTTCACCTTCCAATCTCCGGGACGCAGATAAGTAAAATCAAAAGAGTCTCCCAATAGAGCTATTTTTCTAAATGTTTGGCTACCGTTACTCACTTCAACAATTACATTTTCGTTTTTCTTTTTTTTGGTTAAAAGCTGGGCGAAGCTCAATGTATTTTCATGTTCCTTATAATCAATTTTTCCCTGAATCTTTGCTGCACTTGTCAATGCGAAGTTGAAAATATTTTCTTTTTCAGTTAAAACTAAAGAGGCAGGAACATTTTGATTGGCAATATCATTGATATCTGTTGTTGATCTGTCAATTTCCAAAACATAATCACCTGGAGAAACATTTCTGAATAGATAATTTCCATTTCTGTCGGTTATCGAAAGATGATTTCCCATAATGAGTCGGATTCCGTCAACCTTTTTTACGCCTAAATTTTTTATGTTTCCGGATAAAGTAGTGTATTCTGCAATTTTCTGAGTCGGAATATTCATTTTTAAAGTATAACGCAGCGAAAAAATAAAATCTTTATTCCCCAATTCTCCACGCTGTAAATTATATCTCGCAGAAACGCCAAGCTCATGTTTAGAAAAAATTTGCTGCTGAAAAAGGAGTTCAAAAAGATTTCTGTCGGTATAGTAATCTTCCGGCATATAATTGTTCTGATAAAAAAGACTGAACTGTGTTTTATCTGAAAACCGATTTAAAATTCTTGCTCCAAAATAAAACTGCCGTTGATTCTGTAATTGATATCGGGATGTAAGTGCATAACTTCCATAGATATTAAATGAAGTTTTAAATTTATCGAAGCTTATGTTTGCAGTATAAAAACTTGAATTTCCCGAAACTCCGGTCAGATAGTTTTCTGTTTTCCCTAATTGTCCTTCAACATTCAACTGAAAAATTCCGATTTGCTGGTTAACTGAAAGTTTAAAAAAACGGTCGTTATAATCAAATTCTTTGGGCATTAATCGGTCTTCATATCTTTGAGAGCCTCCGTAAAATATTATATTTCCGGTTTTAGAATATTTATATTGAATTCCATACTGCAAATATTTACGATAAGGAGCGGCAAGAAATAAAGTGTCACGCTGAAAGTTTTTAGCATCCTGTACATAATTTGCTATAAAATGAATTTGTTTTGATAATTGATACTGAAGATTAATATTGATATTACTGGTGTTATTAAAATATCCTGCATATTCCGGGCTCGCTCTCATATACATTACATTTCCTTTTACTCTTTCATAATTAACAATGGTTTGAATCATAAAAGCAGTGCCGTCTGTTTTTGTTGTTTTGCTGTACGATGTTTCTCCTGAAATTTCAAGATTTTTATTGATATTAAATTTTCCTGTGACATAAGGCAAATGCGCATCTGAATCTAATCTCATATTCGAAAAGGTTATATCTGTACTTTCTGTTCTTGGAATTTTATATAAATATCCTGCTGTAATTTCAGATTGTTTCCCGATTTTTAATTTTGAATACATATTAAATTCATCTTTAATATCTCTGAAAAATCGTGGATGATTATAAAACCCACCAAAGCTTATTTTTTTAAGGTCGAAACGGATTTCTGCACCTCGACCGTATCTTGCGTATTCGGTTAAGAAAGAGGCAAAATAATTTTTATCTCCTAAATGAACCCAGAAATTTTCTCGTTTATAATTCACAAAATATTCTTCATATTGGGTGAAAGAATTAAATTCTACCGGATTTTTGGTGACCGCATGAAATTCTAAAAGGTTTTTATTTTCTTCATCTAAACTTCCTTTTCCATACAATTCGCCCTGGAAACCACTGTCATAACGACCCCGATTTTGCATGCCAATCATAGACACAGAAGCCGAAACCGGAAATCTGTGGAAAATATCTTCCTCAACGGGTTTTACCGAAATGATTTTTACGCTTGAATAAGCCGTTTGATTTTCTTGCGGATTATCTTTTGAAAAAACTGAAAGATTTAAATTCTGATATTCATTTTTCCCTAAATCTGATGGAGTTCTTTTACTTACTGTAATTTTTTTACTTTCGCCGGGAGCTAAAATTAAAGATGTTCCCAGATCAATGATGGCATTTTGGCTTTCCAAAATTAAATTTTCAGAAACGTTTCCATAATTTTTTAATAAAAAAGTTGATTGTATAGTCTCTCCTGCTTTTACAAACTCCGGGGAATCTAAAAGAGTAAGAGAAAGTTTTCTGTTTCCGGAAACTAATAATTCGGTGGTTTCAATAATATTTTCTCCTGTTGTAATTTCAGTTCCTTGCAGTAAAACAGAATATTTTCCTTGCGGAGTTTCTGTTGCGACTTGTAAAGGCACAATATAAGTTTTAATTTCATTCGGTGAGATGGTTATTTCTCCATTTTTTAGAATAGGAATAATGAAATTGTTAGAAGTTTCTGCTTTTAGATTGTAAGTTTTTGCTAAAGAATTTTTATTTTCTATGATGAAGGAAATAGAAGTAGTTGTCCCCGGTTTCAGACTATCTTTTTTTTGAGAAAAAATAAATGCCGGGAATAATAGAGTAAAATAAATTATCCATTTTTTAATCATTCTTTACTTCTAGTTCTACATTTAGGGCGAATGCATTTTCTTCTTCGTCAGTGGCAATCAGTACCGCATTGTATTTTTCGGGAGGTATCTTGCTGATATCAATATGAAAATATTTTGAAGTTTGTGGTAATAATCCCGATGTCTGACTTGAGAAATTTCCGAGTTTTTCTCCTGTTTTTTTGTTGTAAATTTCAATGTTGGCGGTTGGTTTGCAGTAAAGATTTCCTTTGTTGGCAATAGCAACTTTTAAGATTTGTTTTCCTTCTTCTTTCTCAATTTTCACATCCTCAAATTTCAAATCTGGTTTTGCTTTTTCTGAATCAAAATCTGTGATTATCTGAATGGCATAACGGATAATGGAGGTAATACTTACGCCCTGTTTACTATCATTGGGTTTTATATCTTCTACAGGTTCTACCATAATCACACTCCAATAACTTCCTGGCTCAGAAAGATTGTTAGGAACGGTTATTTCATAGTAAACTTCTGTTTTTTGCTTAGCTTTAAGAGTAACAAAATTGGTATTCATAGTAATCCAATCTGTATTGGTTTTACTGTTGGTATGAGGAGTAGAATAATAGATGGTGCCGTCAGATTGATAACTGTAATCCTGAAGAAAAAGTTTTACATTTTGTGATTGATTGCCGGTATTTTCTATTTCAATTTTTCCCTTGTAAACTTTCCCGTTTTCTACCTGATATGAGTGTGAGAGCCCATTGACAACCACAATTCCGGCTTTTAGAAAACAGAATTGCAGGACGAAAATTAGCGATAGGAGAATGCGCTTTATCATATTAATGTAAAGTTTGGTGTTTAAAACATTGATAAACAAGATCAAGAAGAAAAAGAAAAAGCGATTTCTTCTTGCTTGAAATAGAACAGATTAGTTATCCGAAATGGTATAAGTAACCGTTGCAACAGTTGTTGCGGTTGCCTGTAAATCTTCATAAACTGCAACTCCACCGGGACCACTTCCTGCAGCTAAAGCGTACGTAAGATTATGACCGTTATTGGCTCCGTTGCCTGTATAAGCACTTCCTATTCCTGAAATAATCGTTTGATCTGTTGCACTCAGCGTCAACTGTGCAGCCGGAGTTCCCAATGTTCCTCCTCCAGACCCTGTAGCTGCTGCCGCAGTTACGTGAATATCAATTCCCGGGATAATAGCATTTACACTTACAGATACATTACGGGTTGGGTCTGCAACAGATTTAATAGAAGAATAATTGAGCCAAAGTGTAGTGTTTGCAGTGTTTGGAACTACCGGATTTCCTGCTTCTGTAGGTGCTGTGAATCCTAAAGTAATGTTTTTGGTTGCGGCTGGCTCTATATCAACTAGTGCAACTTCAGGTACAGAAATAGTTACAGTGTGATTGTCTGTATTTGTATCTTGTGCCTTAAGATTTGAAGAAAGGGAAAAGATAGCCAAAGACATAGCTAGGGTAATTGTTGTTTTTTTCATGGTGTTAGTTTTTGTATTGTGAAGGTAATAAAATTCATAATAATATGATATACTTATTGATAGAATTTTATTGTTAAATATTCATTTACAATATTTTAATATGTTTTATAATATTATTATACATAATTATTAATAAAAAACATACCATTTTATGACTATAATCAATATAAAAAAATCTTACACAGATTTCTGTATAAGATTTTTGTTTTTAAATTAACCTCAGATTAATTAATATTTATTATGGGTTTCCCAGATTCTAGTCTTCCTACAAAATGCCAACTGTTGCTATTTGATTTTATTTTGAGGTCGTACCAGCCTTTTGTTTTGTCTAAACTTATATTTATTTTTTCTCCCAAAGTAGTTCCAAGATTAAAATCTTTTTTATTTCCGTCATACTGATTTTCTACACTAATATTTATAGTGTTTTTGGATATATTTGTCAATGTAACATCCACTTCATTTTTATAGAGATTACAAAATAAAGTTACTTCCAACTCTGGGCTTTTGCTTCCTTTAAATTTTCTTACAAAACCATTGGGGCCTGTTACTTCATAACTGTATGATTTTATATCTACTGGATGCGAAATCTCATCATTTGAATTAAGCCTATACGAGAAATAATAATCTTTTGTATTGAATTTATTTTTATCATAGATAATTAAAGGTACTGCAGTATCTTTAAGGTTGGTCATTACAATATGATTGCTTTTGAGATTTACATCATAATTGTACTGTGGTAAGGTAGATAATTCCATGTCTCTTTTTTCTGAATTTCAATAGGTTATTACATTGATTTTTTCAGTGTATACTTTGAGAAATGGTGTGTAGAACTAAGTTTTTTTAAAAAATATTTCTGATACCAAATTTAAATGAACAGTATTACCTGTTTTTAAACTATTTATTAATATTGAAATATTATTTTAACAAAAATAGTGTTAAAATTTAATATAAAGATAATGTAAATGTGAATTTTTTTCTGAATTAAGAAAGACAATTGAAGTTTCTTTAAAATCTACTCAAGATTCCCCAGTGAATTTTTATGTCATTAAACTTAAAAGGATTCCCAAATTCGTTACCATTAGAAAGCTGGAAACTCATCAATCCAATCGGAATGAAGAAATTAAAACCAAGACCAACACTGTATAATTTAGGCTTTACGTTGAGCGATTTGTTGTTGAGTTGTCCGTATTGTCCGAAGACATCAAAAAATGCCTGATTTCCGATGAGATATCGATATTCTAATCCTCCATAATAATAAAAATCAGCGGCGAGAGAATTTTCATTAAAACCCCGGAGCGAATTCCAGCCACCAAAACGGTACAATTCGTTGGCCGAGAAATCTATTTTAGAATCCATCATCGCACCTTCTCCTTTGATGTTGAGAAAGTGATTTCCGTTGATATGATAATTATATTCGCCAAAAAAGTAAAACTGATTTTGGTTGGCTTTTATATTTTCACCGGTATAATTGGTTGCTAAGAAATCGTATCCTACATTTAATTTAGACTTGTAAAGGAAAAGATCAATATCGGTAGGTTCGGTCATGTCAAAGAAAATACCGATCCCTTTTTTGTTGTAATCTTTCCCCTGAATATAAAGACTGTCGAGAATTGCTGATGATTCAAAAGTTCCTCGAAGTCCGATTTTTTGTCTGCTGTTGAGATGATAATAAAACGCAGGTAACGCTTTTACATTGGCAAAAGTAGAATCTTGTCTGAAGATATTCACTTTCATATTCAAACCTACATTAGAGTTAAATAAATACGGAATATCAGTCTGCAGATCAAAAGTCTGACCTTTGTCGGGGTTTCTTTGCCAATAAAGATTGACGGCTTCAAAACCATTAAACATGTTTTTAAAATTCACATTCAGAGTTCCGTTCAGCGTAAATTTATCGGTTTTATCATTTCCAAAACCGATAACTCCATCAAAAGTATTGGTTTTCTTCTTTTCCATAAACAGATAAATCTGTGTAGAATCTTTTGTGAAAAGCGTTTGTGGTTGCCGTTCCAAAGTGATAAAAGGGTGACTTTGGAAATTTTTATTGATGGCAATCAGGTTTTTATCGCCGTAAGTTTTTCCTTTAAATTCTTTCTCAAGATTTTTTATAAATCTTTTAGGAACTCGGGTATACCCTTTTGCTACAAAACCATCGATGGTTCTTTTATTATTTTTATTAATATCAAGCTCTACAACAGGAATTCCGTTTTTCTGTCCTTTAAACTGAGACTTGATTCTGCTAAAAGCAAACCCGTCATCAATATATTTTTTGTTGATATTTTTTTTAACCGAATCTAAATTTTTAGTAAAAAATTCTTTTTCAAGTTTGAAACGATCAACAATAGAATCTGATAAATTAACGTAGGTCTGGTTGAAATTTTTGCCTTTGTCGTAGAAAATTTCTGTGCTGTCACCTTTTATTTTTACATCTTTCAGCTCGGTGAAAAAGTAATTGTTCTGAGCTAAAGAATCGAGAAATTTTACGGCGGATAAAGAATCTTTTACCTTTTTCTTTACTTTCGTTTCGGTATCAATCAGAAAATAATGCTTCTTTTGCGCTTGTACAAAAACGCAAAACAGAATAAAAAATATGTTTAAAAATAATTTCAATTCAATTTATTTAAACCATTAAGGTTTATTAAGTTGTTAAGAATATTAAGACAAGCTTCGCTGTAAGCTTAAAAATCAGAATGATGATCTTAATTAAACTTAACTTCTTAAGTCTTCTTAATGGTTCAAATCTTTTTTATAATAAAATTTCCTTTAATAACTGAATCTAAGCCAGTTTATTGTATTTCTTCATCAAATTCTCGTAAGTTCCCTGTGGAAGAATCCATTTTAAAGGAACGCCAATTTTCTGCCCGAATTTACCAAAATAATAATGAGCTTTCCACTTATTTTTATTTAAAAGCTGATCGATATATTCTGCAACTTCCAAAGGTTCAGTTCCGTCGCCAACATGAGAATTCATCAAAGCATACACTTTATCGAATACATTTTTATAAGGTTCAGAAACTTTTGTTTTTACGCGGTTTTCTGCAATATTGGTTTTAATATCGCCTAAATGAAGCGAACAAACATCAATATTCCAAGGATAAACTTCATATCTCATCGCTTCGGTAACTTTGTCTAAAGCAGATTTTGAAGCAGAGTAAAACCCACGGAAAGGCAGTCCCATCTCACTTCCGATACTGGAAACATTGATGATTTTTCCGAATTTATTTTCCCGCATTTTTGGCATTACAGAAGTCATCATCTGAACTGCACCGACAAGATTCAGATTAAATAATTTTAAAATATCTTCTTTTGTAGAATCTTCCACAGAACCTACCATTCCCATTCCTGCATTGTTAATTAAAACATCAATTCTGGTTTCTGTTTTTAAAACTTCAGCAATGGCGTTCTGAACAGCTTTGTTATCAGTAATATCGGTCGGAATTGATTTAAAATACTGACTTTCGGTATGTTTTCGGCTTAAACCGTAAACGTGGTGACCTTTTTTTCCGAAATATTCTGCTAATACGAAACCAATTCCTGAGGAAGTTCCCGTAATGATGATTGTTTTTGACATTTAATAAATAAAATATTGTTTTGAATTTGGGATTTGTATTACTGTTTCTCCCGGTGTAAAATTATCCATTTTTATAAGTGTTTTCCATTTATATTTGAATTCTTTATGGAAATCTTTTTCGGGAGGTTCTTTATCGTCTTCAAAACAAGGATAATATTGGTCATCAACAATAACCTTTTCTGTTGAAAAGTTGACTTCACTAAATCTGTTAAATTGGCAAGTATCATCAAATTTAACGACTGATCCAATTAAATAAAAATCATTATTTTGAAATCTATAGATATGTTTATAAGTATAGGTATGTCTTGAATTTGTATCATATGACTGCGAAATGATTATTGCTCCGTTTTTTATAATGACTTCAGGTAGACTATTATATACTGGTGCAAAACCTGTTTTTGATCCTAAAATGGCAGTTGAATTTTTCTTCCAGATTTTCATTTGTCCGTTATTGTTTTTTAAAATGAAAATTTCTCTCTGAAAGCCTCTGTTAAAATCTTCATTATTCATTTTGTTTGAATTGAAAACAATTACTGTTTCATCTTTTCCGTCTTTATCCAGATCTCCTTTTGTTTCTACAATTTTAGTATAACCTTTTGGGATTACAAAATTTTTCAATTCCTGCGAGCTAAAAATTGTAAAGAGTAGAAGGGTAAAAAAAGAACAAATTTTTTTCATTAATCATTAAAAATTTAAACAAATATTCTTCTTCTGGGTTATTCTTGTAGTTTTAAAATTATAAATAAAGAGTTTTATCATTTTTGAATTCCCTAAAAGCTGTTCATTTTATAAATGGTAAATTTATGTAAAAGAACCAAAAAATAAGACGTTAGATATAATAAATCTACAAAACCACTGTAAAATTGATGAAATGATATTTCAAAAAAAATCCCGAAGACATGCTTCAGGAATTTTTTAGTATTTAACAGTTTTAATTAAGGTTCTATAATAATATTTCCACATTGGCTCCCATTAGGAGTACAATAATAACGTTGACGGGGAATGCAGCATTTATAATATCCTACCATACAATTTTGAATACACACTTCGATTCCCCCGCTAATACTTTTCAATTCTTTTCTTGAAATTTTTTTAAAATTTTTCATAGTAATTAGTTTTAAATGATTTTTACATTTGTGGTATGTAATATCCACACTATCAAATATATAAATTATTTATCAACCAAAAGAGAAGTTTGTGTTTTATTTTTAAATCAATATTTTAAGTGAAAAGTTTTTGTAAAAAACAGAATGATAAAAGAGAAATGTTTGTAAGTAATCAATCATTAAAAGTTTAAGCCAATATCTTCTTTCTGAATCATTCCGGTTTCTTCCAAATTACAGATGCAACCTTTTACTGTCTTATAATTTCCATTAATGCGTGTTTCTTTTCCTTTGCTGTCTGTAATAATAATTCCTGCAGAATAATCTTCACCTTCCGCATGATACGTTCTGAATAACAAGTATTCATATCCGTTATTTTTAAATGATAAATTATCGACTTCCATTCCTGCATTTTGTATTCCACCACCTCGCCAATAAGAATTGTAATGAAATTTTTTCCAGCTTTCTTTATTTTTTTCGGCAGGAAATTCCATTTCAACTTTAGTTTTAGTTCCGAATCGATACTGAATGTATTTATTGGTTTTATCTTTTACCAAAGACATTTTTTTGCCGTTTTTGGTTTCAAATGAATAAATAACTTCTTCATTAGGTAAAAGATATTGTGCCCAAAATGTCAAAGGAATTAAGAAATACAATATAGTGAGTAGCTTTTTCATTTAATTTTTTTTAAATAAAATTTTTTAATTCTGAAAGGAATAATTATTGTCCAGATTAATAAATTATTGAATAGACATAATGGTGAAAATATTATAAGATCAAAGAGTTTAGTCAAAGGTGAAAAGAAATTTTCAAAACCATGTAAAACGACATCATAATGGTTAAAAGGATTATCATACCAAGATAAATCTTTTCTTTCATTAATTGTTATCTCCCAAAATAGTATATTAAAAACTAAAAGTACAATTGTTGTGAAATAATTTTCATAATACAAACTAAGAATAAATATTGATAAAGTAAGAATGACCCGAAAGGTAAATCTTAGATTTACAACTTCGTATAATCGAATTGCATCAACAATATTCATCAAAATACAACAAGCTAAAACCAACATGATAAATATTTTAGCAATTTTATTGATTTTGAAAAACTTTGTCGATTCAATATTCATTTGAATGCTCAATTATTTTTCTAATAAAATTTTCAAATCTTCCCAAAACATCGGGTAAGATTTTTCGACTACATTTTCATCTTCAATATTCAATTCTTTAATCAGGCAAAACGGTGCAAAGCTCATTGCCATTCTGTGATCTTGATAGGTTTTAATAGAAATATTGTCTTCAGATTCATTAAAACCAATCGATTTTATCGCTGAATCTGTGATTTCAGTTTCTGTTCCCAGCTTTTTCAGTTCATTGTATAAAGCTAAAAGTCGGTCGGTTTCTTTTACTCTCAATGTTCCCAAACCTGAGATTTCAAAAGGAATTTTTAATGCTGCAGCGGTTACACAAAGTGTTTGAGCAATATCCGGACAATTATTCATATCTAAAACAATCTTTTCAGGGAATATGAAATCTTCAATCGGCTGAAGTGTTAATTTGTGCTCATCTTCACTGAACGTGGTTTTAATTCCAAAAAACTTTTCATAGATATTGGCAATCGCAGAATCTCCCTGAGTAGATTCTTTGTAAAAGCTTTTCAGATGAATAGTTTCTCTTCCTAAAGCTGCAAAAGAGTAGAAGTAAGAAGCCGAACTCCAATCACTTTCCACTTCATAGTTGCTGGTTGGTAGTTGATGATTGATAGTTGATTCGACTTTAATGGTGTTTCCAACAAAGCTGTTTTTTATTCCGAATTTGGTTAAAATATCCAAAGTCATTTCAATATAAGATCTCGAAGTAACTTCACCAATTAAATTTATTTCCAAACCATTTTCCAGTTTTCCAGCAATCAAAAGAAGAGAAGTGATGAACTGGCTTGAAATATTTGCCGGAACATCTACTTTTGTTTCCGTAATTTTTCTTCCAATGATTTTTAAAGGAGGAAAACCTTCATTTTCTAAATACTCGATTTCAACGCCGAGATTTTGTAAAGCAGTAACCAGATTTTTAATTGGTCGTTCTTTCATTCTTCCGGAACCGGTAAGAACGGTCATTTTTCCTTCCTGAATAGAATAATATGACGTTAAAAAACGCATTGCTGTTCCAGCATGATGAATATCTACCGTTTCAGTTTCTTCCGAAAGGGCTTTTTTCAGCAATTGAGTATCCTGAGAATTGGATAAATTCCCGATTTTTATGTTTTTAAACAAACTTTCTAAAATCAATAAACGATTCGAAATACTTTTCGAACCGCTGATTTGTATGGTTTTGTTTCCTTTTAATTTTGATTTTTCTAACTTCATCTTCTTTAGTTGGAAGCTGGAAGTTGGAAGCGGGATGTCTAATATTTCGTTAAACTTCCGGCTTCCATCATCCATCTTCCTGCATTATTTTAATTTCTCATTATTCTGATGGCGGTCTTTGTCGCGATCAGTTTTTATTTTCATTTTTTTATCGAAAGCTTCCTGTAAATTGACTCCGGTTTGGTTGGCTAAACATAATGTGACAAACAAAACATCTGCTAATTCTTCACCCAAGTCTTTACTTTTATCGCTTTCCTTTTCGCTTTGTTCACCGTATCTTCTTGCGATAATTCTTGCCACTTCGCCAACTTCTTCGGTCAACATTGCCATGTTGGTCAATTCATTAAAATAACGAACACCGATGGTTTTTATCCATTCGTCGACTTGTTGCTGCAGATTTGTAATTTCCATTTTTTTTAAGAGCCAAGTTAAAAGTTTAAAGAATCAAGTTAATTTCATTCATCATTCATCATTCATCATTCATCATTCATATTACTGATAAGCTCCTAATGTTGGACTGGTCGTTCTTGAAACATTTACAATATCTGTAGGAACCGAATTGGCAACGGTTACATCTCCTATATTTTTTGCGGGAGAATCTGCTTTTACCCTTAAATTCATTTTAGCAGCAAAATAATTCATAAATCTAGGATCCTGATTTTTTATACTTTGAGTAACGCTGGAACTCGTAAAATCAAATCCTGCTGCGCTTATACCCGAATATTTGAGTAAACAGTTTTGAATACTGAAATTGAAAAGTTGACCAGGAGTCTGTGCGAAACTTACGGCATTATCACGGTCAGAATAAACAATACTGTTTCTGATATTGATATGAAGAGAACCTTGTACGGTTTGTCCGTTTTCATCCTTAAATTCATTAGTGGCAAAAATTCCGTTGCGGGTAAATTGTCCTAAAACTTCAGAATAATTAGCAATGGTAGAATGTACAAAATCATAAACTCCACCTTTAAAGATTCCAACGCAAGATTCGCCACAGTTATTCATCACCAGATTTTTTGCATTGATATTCGATCTTACCGAATAAATACCATATTCCTGAAATGTATGAATGAAGGAGTTGCTTATTGTGGCATTGGTTTCAGTCATTTCCAGACCTCTTGTTCCACCGAAAAGTCGGGTATGATTCATATTTAAAACAGAAGCAGCTTCCATTTTTATAGAATTCCAGTTTCTTGGGATGGTATCGTAATACGTATCATTTCTGTCCCCACGAATAATCACCTGATTATCTGCAGTTCCGTTGATATTCAACGTTGCACCGGATGAAATTTTCATTCCGCTGTTTTTATGGAAATATATTTTTGTTCCCGCCTGTACATTTAAATGAACTCCGGTATCAACTTTCAGATCTCCGTAAATAATTTTAGCTTTATTATTAGACCATGTTACATCAGAAGTAATTACATTCGGATTGGTAGGCGTTTTAATATAGAATTCAGCATCCTGAACAACCGAAAATAAAGTGACATGCTGTTGCCCTGCTCCGGTTGTAAACAAAACTCTGTCTTCAGCAATCGCTTCAGGACCTGTCGCTTGAGGTGCAATTTCTACAAAAATATAAAGACTGTCTTTTTTTCTTAGAGGAACATTTTGGAAATCGTGTCCCGTTTTTCCGTCTACATTAATTTTATATAATGATGCAGCACCTTTTTCAAGATTGATTCTTGGGATCATTACATCTTTATCTTCATTGTTAAATACTTTTACCACATAGGTTTCTGAGCGCACCTGATGATAAACGGTATCACAAAAAACGGTGTCTCTTGAAAATCTCAGTTCCTGAGATGGAGCATCAAAAGTGATTTCATCCTTATTACAAGAAACCGCCAGAAGTAATATCCATAATGATAAAAAAAGTAATGATTTGAATTTCATAGGTAGAAATTTTTTTGTTCTATTTAAGCTCATATGCTATCGCTTGTCATGATTGTTTTTTTGTAATCAAATGCAGTGTAAGCGATTTCATAGAAATTAAAATTTATATAAGTTTCAAATTTAACGAAAATACTTTAATTTTCTTATCTTTTAAAAATTGTTGACAAGGTATTTGTATATTATAAAAATTATTGTATTTTTGCAACCTAAAATTTAGCAGAAGAAATACCATTACTATTTCGAAAGCAAAACTTTAATTTTTTAAAAAATTGTATTATGAAAAACGGAATTCACCCAGAAAATTATAGACTTGTTGTTTTCAAAGATATGAGTAACGACGAGGTATTTCTTTGTAAGTCAACTGCAGACACAAAAGACACAATCGAGTTTGAAGGAACTGAGTACCCATTGATCAAAATGGAAATCTCTTCTACTTCTCACCCTTTCTACACAGGAAAAACTAAATTAGTTGATACTGCAGGTAGAGTAGACAAGTTCATGAACAAATACAAAAAATTCGCTAAGTAATTTTTTGATATTAAAAATATTTTAAGTCTTCCGATTTTCGGGAGACTTTTTTTATTGGTTTATGTTATTTTAAATTTGTTAAAAAGCATTCGCTGATTTTGCAGATTGAGCAGATTTTCATTCTTGGAATAAATATGTATAAGCCTAAATTTTTAAATTCAAAGAACAAACTTCTCTCAATGATTCGTATTTTTGTTAATCTCGAAACATTGAATATAAAACTTTAAACCCGAAACCCTCATGCAACTCGTATTCTCAGATGCACAATATTGGGAAGATTTTCTTCCGCTTACTTTTACAAGACCTGTCGCAGAAATGCGATGCGGAATCCTTACTTTTTCCGAAAGATGGCAGAAGATCTTAGAGACCACCGAAGTTTCTTGGTTTACAGAAATGTATCTTCAGCAGAAATTCAGAGAGCCTGAAAAAAAAGAGAGCCTGTTTTTGGTAACTAATTTTTTACCAACAGAAACGGTAATTCAGCAAATAAAAGGTTTGAAGCAGGGTGAAGCTTTGGTCTATGAAGATGAATTGGTTGCTGCAAAAATAAATATGGAAGGTTTTTCTCTGAACCAGATTGAGAAAATGACCGATATTAAAGAAGAGCTTGTTTTCTTTAAAAAGCCGACTGATCTATTTACATATAATAAAGAAGCAATCGATTTTGATTTTGAATTGCTGACCAAAGGAAAAACTTCTCAGGAATTATCATCTACCAACGGATTTTTAGGAAATAAAGAAGATTTGTTTATTGAAGAAGGCGCAGAAATAGAATTTTCAACCATTAATACCAAAACCGGAAAAATTTATATCGGAAAAAATGCTGAGGTGATGGAAGGTTGTAATCTTCGTGGTCCGATTGCGCTTTGTGATGGTTCTAAATTTAATTTAGGTGCAAAAATTTACGGTGCAACCACAATTGGTCCACATTCTAAAGTAGGTGGTGAAGTGAGTAATATTATTATTTTCGGTTATTCGAATAAAGGTCACGACGGATTTGTTGGAAATTCTGTGATTGGTGAATGGTGTAATCTTGGAGCAGATACGAATTCATCCAACCTAAAAAATAATTACGGAAATGTAAAATTGTGGAATTACAGAACCAAAGATTTCCATGATACAGGTTTGCAATTTGCAGGTTTAATTATGGGAGATCATTCTAAAACGGCAATCAATACCCAATTGAATACAGGAACTGTAATTGGAGTCGCATCTAATATTTTTAAAGAAGGCTTTCCTCCGAATCTGATTGAAAATTTTTCGTGGGGTGGTTTTAAAGATGATGAACGATTTAAATTAGATAAAGCATACGAAGTTGCCGAAAAAGTAATGGCAAGAAGAAAATTGCCTTTAACAGACGATGATAAAGCAATTTTGAAACATATTTTTAATGAATATTAATCATAATAATGAGAAACTTCAATTTTTTTTGAAGTTTTTTTATTTTTAGTGTAATATATTTTGATTTCAAATTGTCTTATTTATAGAAACGAAACTTATGACCCAAGAAACTTTTAGGAATACGGTATTTATTCTCAGAGATGAGATGTTCCGTTTTGCAAAAAGGTTTGTCATGAGCAGCGATGAAGCCGAAGATGTAGTACAAGATTTGATGATTAAATTCTGGCAGAAAAAAGATGAACTGGAGCAGTTCGGAAATTTTAAATCCTATGCTTTGAAATCTGTAAGAAATGAATGTCTCAACCGATTGAAGCATCACGACGTAAAGTTAGGTTTCGCAGATATGCAGCTTCATCGTTCGGAACTCTACAGTATGGAAGTTAATAATCTGAAAGAGCAGATCATAGGGTTTATCAACCAGCTTCCGGAGAAACAGAAAGCGGTGATTCACCTGAAAGATGTAGAAGAGTATGAAGTGTCGGAAATTTCCGCAATGTTGGAAATGGAAGAAAACGCAGTAAGAGTAAATCTGATGCGCGCAAGACAAAAAGTAAAAGAACAAATCTCACAATTGATGAGCTATGAGCAACGACAAATTTCAAGATAAATATAATGAAGTCTTCCAAAGTTTGAAGGAAGAAAAAATGAACTGGGATTTTGAAGATTTTCTTCAGAAAGCAGAAGGAAGTGAAATTTCAGCCGATGAAGCACCAATAATTCCTATTCAAAGTAAAAAACCTTCGCTTCCAAAATGGTTTTGGATGGCTGCAAGTGCGGTAATACTTTTAAGTGTTGGTTTTTTATTTAATGGTAATCAAAACAGAGAGGTTGCAGATCGGGCAAAATTGGTTGAAAACGAAATTCAGAAGCAGAAAAATGATTTTATTAACGAAAATCATAATCCCAATTCGCAGGTTGCAGTTCATATTACTGATTCTATTTCCGGGCCAAAGCAGGATTCTATTTTTGTGGAAAACTCGATTGCTGAAAAAGATGTTCTGGATGAAATTCTATCTAAAAAAAGCAGAATTAAAAAAGAATCTAAACCGAGATATGTAGACAATTCCGGTTTGAAAAATAAAACTTTTAAAGATTCTATCGGCTATAAAGATTCTTATGTTATTGTTAACGGAAAACGTATCGATAATATGGAAGAAGCTATAAATGTAACAAAATATTCATTTCAGGTTGTTGCCAATAATGTGAATCAGGCATTGGCTCCCAAAGTGATGGATAATGTAGATTATTAACAACAGATTATGCTACTGATCAGGCTTATAATCAATTTAACTTTAAACTGAACTTATGAAAAAAATATTCATTATATGTGCTCTTGTACTGTCTCATTTCTTTAATGTGTACGGGCAAAAAAATAAGTTGGACCAGCTTTTTGATAAATATCAGGAAACTGAAGGCGTTACCTCTATTAAGATTGCAAAACCAATGTTCGGGATGCTTAGTAATCTTAATATTGCTGATGCAGAATTAGACCAGATCAAGCCTTTGCTTTCAAAGATTGACGGACTTAAAATTCTGATCACAGAAAATACAAAAGGAAACCTTGCGAATGTAAACAAAGAGATTTCATCGTATTTAAATAATTTGAATTACAATGAAATAATGTCAGTGAAAAATGCAGGAAGCAAAGTGAAATTTCTTTCATCGGAAGCGAAAAATGATGGTACGCTAGATAATATGCTTTTAAGTATTGATAGTGGCGGTGGAGAAAATATTCTCGTGATGCTGGATGGAAAAATTTCTATGGATGATGTAAATAAGATCCTTAATTCTAGCGAAACGAAAACCAATACTACAAGAACTACTGTTACCAATAGCTTTGCCTCAGAAAATACATCTTCTTACCTTAATGGTGAAAGCCGAAATGTAGGTGAATTCTCTAAGATCGATGTAAGTTTAGGTATCAATGTGAATTTTAAGCAGGAAAATACATCGAGTGTAAAAGTTTTGGCAGACGCAGATAAGCTTCAACATGTGATCACTAAAGTCGATAATGGCATTTTGAAGATTTATATTGATAATAAAAAAGAAAAAAATCTTAAGTTCAAAAATCTTACGGTAAATGTTTCTTCGCCCAAATTAAATATGATCAAAGCTTCTACTGGTGCAACATTCGCTACTGTGAATACCTTAAACGAAAATAACCTGGATGTGAATGTAGAATCTGGAGGTTCTGTAAAAGGTACATTTTCAATTTCGGAAACGGCAAATATTGAAGCTAACTCAGGTGGAGATGTAAAAGCTGATCTTAGGACGCAGAAATTTATTTTAAATAATACAAGTGGCGCCAGTGTAAGATTAGAAGGTTTAGCAAAATCGGCAGTAATGAATGTTAACAGTGGTGCTTCTTGCAAAGCAGATACATTTGTTATTAATACTGCACAGGCAGAATGTACATCGGGAGCAGATCTTTCTTTACATGTTAAAGACAAATTAAAAGTAAATGTTTCTTCGGGAGGCTCTGTAAAATTAAAAGGAAATCCTGATTTAGATTCTAAGGTAGATAAGGTATCGGGAGGAAGTTTAAGACAAATCAACTAAAAACCAATACCATGAAAATTTTTAAAAACATTCTTTTATTTGGTTGTGCTTTATTTTTAATGCAGTCTTGCATAGTTTCGAGCAAACCGAATATAGATTTTTTCTCAAAATCAAATTATGATTTTCAGGATGCTCAATTTGCAAGTTTTAATGTGCCATTGTTTTTAGCTAAACCTTATATAAAAAAAGCGTTAAGAGAAGAAGGGGAAAGTGAAGCCGCCATTGCAATGGTAAAGAAAGTTTCAAAAATAAAAATGATGACTGTTGCCAACGGAAGCGAAAAAATGTTGAAAGATTACGCCAATTATCTTAAAGACAATCATTACGAAGATTGGGCAACCATCAAACACGATGGTGATAATGTAAATATCAGAGTAAAACAAAAGGGTGAGATGATCAATAATATGCTGATTACCGTAAATTCAAAAAAAGATATGGTGTTTTTAGACGTTAAAGGCAGCTTTACGGCGGACGATATTTCTAAAATGATCAATATTGCATCAGATAAATAACTTCATATTCAACCATATTAATTTTGTAAAGTCACTGTTTTAGGTGACTTTTTTCGATTTATATCATGTATTGTTAAGTTTTATTTAAACTATTTAAAAGCATTTTCATATTCCAGCAAAAAGACTTAATTTTGCAAGAAAGTAAAGATGTCTATTCATAACAAAATTGTAGAGACAGCCATCACTTTCGATGACGTGCTTCTAGTCCCTGCTTATTCTGAAGTTTTACCTAACCAGGTTTCATTAAAATCAAGACTTACCGATAAAATTACGCTTAATGTTCCGATCGTTTCCGCTGCAATGGATACCGTTACAGAGGGTGATTTGGCAATTGCTTTGGCAAGAGTTGGTGGTTTGGGTTTCATTCACAAAAATATGACGATCGAAGAACAGGCCGCTCAGGTAAACCGAGTGAAGCGTTCTGAAAACGGAATGATCTCTGATCCTGTAACGCTTTCTAAAGATCATACTTTGGCTGAAGCTAAAGAAACGATGGCAAAATATAAGATTTCTGGTCTTCCGGTTGTGGATGCAGAAAATACTTTGATCGGAATTATTACCAACAGAGATGTAAAATATCAGGAAAACCTTGATATGAAAGTGGAAGAGATCATGACGAAAGAAAATCTGATCACTTCTGATAAAGATACCAACCTTGAAAAAGCAAAAGAAATTCTTCTTAAAAGCAGAATTGAAAAGCTTCCTATCGTTGATAAGAATAATAAATTGGTAGGTTTAATTACCATAAAAGATATCGACAATCAATTAGAATATCCAAATGCCAATAAAGACGAAAACGGTCGTTTGATCGTTGGAGCAGGTGTTGGAGTGGGTGAAGATACTTTAGACAGAATTGAAGCTTTGGTAAAAGCCGGAGTAGATATTATCGGTATCGATTCTGCTCACGGACATTCTATCGGGGTTTTAAACAAAATTTCTGAAATAAGAAAAGCTTATCCGGATTTGGATATTGTTGGTGGAAATATCGTAACTGCTGAAGCTGCAAAAGATCTGATTGAAGCTGGAGCAAATGTTTTAAAAGTAGGAGTTGGTCCAGGTTCTATCTGTACAACGAGAGTTGTTGCAGGAGTTGGTGTTCCGCAGTTGTCTGCGATTTACAACGTTTACGAATATGCTCAAACTAAAAATGTTGCGGTAATTGCTGATGGAGGAATCAAACTTTCTGGTGATATCGTAAAAGCAATCGCAAGTGGAGCAGGAGCAGTAATGTTAGGATCTCTTTTAGCTGGAACTGATGAAGCTCCGGGAGAAGAAATTATTTTCCAGGGTAGAAAATTCAAAACTTACCAAGGAATGGGAAGTCTTTCTGCTATGAAAAGAGGTGGAAAAGAAAGATATTTCCAAAGTGAGGCTAAAAAATTCGTTCCGGAAGGAATTGAAGGAAGAGTTCCAAGTAAAGGTAAACTGGAGGAAGTTGTTTTCCAATTAACAGGAGGTCTTAGAGCCGGAATGGGATATTGTGGGGCTAAAGATATTGAAGCTTTGCAGAAAGATACCAAAATGGTAATGATTACAGGAAGCGGTTTGAAAGAATCTCATCCACATGATGTGATTATCACTCAGGAAGCTCCGAATTATTCTTTGTAATAAATATTAAGATATATACATAAATACCTCCGAAAATTCGGAGGTATTTTTTTGAACCAAAAATTAAATATGAAAAGAGTGAGTGAAAATTAATGTATTCATCAATGAGCTTTTTGGCTCTCAGAATACAAAATTTTTCATCATTTGTGTTTTTAAATTATCATTGTGTTTTCTTTTTTTAGTATTTATCCGAGAGCCTTTTTGGGGCTCTGCGAATAAATACAATCTAATTTTTCATCACTGAGTTTTCATTTTCGAATAATTAGATTTTCATCATTTGTGTTTTCTTTTTTTAGTATTTATCCGAGAGCCTTTTAGGGCTCTGCGAATAAATACAATCTAATTTTTTTCATCACTGAGTTTTCATTTTCGAATAATTAGATTTTCATCATTTGTGTTTTCTTTTTTTAGTATTTATCCGAGAGCCTTTTAGGGCTCTGCGAACAAATACAATCTAATTTTTTTCATCACTGAGTTTTCATTTTCGAATAATTAGATTTTCATCATTTGTGTTTTCTTTTTTTAGTATTTACCCGAGAGCCTTTTTGAGAGTCTACGAATAAATACGATCTAATTTTTTTTCATCACTGAGTTTTCACCTCCGAATAATTAAATTTTCATCATTTGTGTTTTATAAAATTTGAGCTAAAAGCAATCAAGTTTTTCTCTCAACTTTTATAATGTAAATTTATCAACATAATAAACGCAATCATAATAATTCCTTTAGATATATGTCAATATGTTTGTAGATATTTATCTATATAATAAAATAAATAATGAATATTCAATTTTATTGTTGTTTAAATTAAAAAACTCGCATTTGTTTGCGAGTTTTTTTGATTTTATACCATCTGTTGTTATTAAGTCGTCAGTTTTTTAATTGATCTTTAAAATCATCGATCCGAAAATCAGTCAATGCATTTCCTTTTTCAATTTTTTCTTTAGAATAGAGGCGGAAATCATTTTCCGTTTTCTCTAAAAGATAATCATAAGGACCCACTGAAGAAATTAGTTTAATCAAAACAGGTGAAATTTCAAGAGTGATAAACAGTCCCATAATAAAAGCTGCTGCAGTGGCAATGATTGCTGAGTTTTTTCCTAATTCGTCCAAAGCTTGTAATCTTGCCGCAAATCCGTTGAATTTATCTTCAAACGTTTCTGTAGATTTTCTTTCTGTTTCAAGATTGGTATAGACTTTAGAGATTTCTTTATCGAGATATTCTTGTCTTGCCGCTACCTGCTTTTGATAGTTTTCTAAATCCTGTCTGCGTTGTTCTTTTAATTCCTGCTTTCTTTTTGCATTAGAGCCAAAACCTACTTTTCCGCTGGTTAAATTGGTCTGCTTTCCTAAAATTTCTTTTTCAAGTTCAACAGAAGCAGAATCATAAGACTTCTGATATTGGGCAATCTTGTCTGTAATTTGTTTTTTTTCAGTTTCAAAAGGACCGCTTTGCTGAAGAATTCTGCCGTTCATTTGTTTTTGCAGGTCTGTTTTGTTACGTTGAATAATGGTATTCAGCTGTTTGTTAACTTCCTTCTCAAAGATTTTCAGTTCTAAAGGTTTAGAAATAATAATTCCTAAAAATGTTGCTAAAATCAATCTTGGGATAGACATCAGGATCTGATTCCACCAAGATTCTGTTTTCTTAATGGAAGAAACAATGTATCGATCCAGATTAAAAATCATTAAACCCCAAAGAATTCCAAAACCAATCGATGCCCAAATATCATCGAAAATAGTGAACATTGCATAGGCTGCAGATAGTGTTGCGAAAACTGCGGTGAAAAGAACAATTCCTCCAATTCCTGCGAATTTATTCCATTCACTTGGTGTTTTTCTCAAGATGTGGATGTTCCCTCCTGAACAAATCAAGAGAAACTTTTGGAACCAGTTTATCTTGTGATTCGTTTGATATATAGTTGCTTGTGTGTTTTTCATTGTTGAAAATTTATACAAAATTAGTATTAAAAAGCATACCATTGTTACAAATAGTAATATGTTTTACCAAGTAATTTTAAATTGATAATTGTAGAAAAGGTTTTAAAATATGTTAAATTATAAACAGTATTTGAGTTTTTAATCTTTAATGTGTTGGAATTAATAATAAATTGATAGTTTTGCAATCGAATATTAAATAAAAATAAAAAGAAATGAAAAAATTCAGTACCCTATTAATACTTATCTTTTTTATTAATGCATTCTCGCAGGACTTTCATAAAGATTGCGGTTTTGATAAAGTAATGAAAAAGTTGGATGACAGACATCCAGGCTTAAAAAAATACAGAGAAGAAGGAGAGCAAAAGATTCTTGGAATGAATCAACAGGCTTTTCTAAATAAAGTAGGAGCTACAACTTCAAATAATGCACTTTATACGGGACAGATTTATGAAATTCCGGTAGTTGTTCATGTAATCGAATCTCAGGATCCTGCAAATGCCAACTTGGCAGTTACAGATCAGGAAATTATCAATTGGATAGCAAGAGCAAACAGTATGTATGCAACGACTTATGGTGGAAACTTTTATCCTGAAGGAACGGGTGCTACAGGCGGAAATGTAATACCATTTAAACTTGTTTTGGCAAAAAGATCGCCATCATGTATGCCTACTACAGGTATTATACGATATAACGGAAGTGATCTTCCTGATTATGACCAAAATGGAGTAACAGATACCGGAGCTACAGATACACAAATTAAGAATCAGTTAGCGCCACACTGGCCAGAAAACTCATACTTTAACATTTACGTAGTAATTGGTTTCGACGGTCAGCAACAATTGACGTATGGTCTTATGGGCTACGCTGCGTTCCCTAGTTCGTATGATTACGATTACGAAAGTTTTATGAAAGTTGCAACGATAAAGAATCAAAATGATACTACATTAACCCACGAATTGGGTCATGCTTTTGGGCTTTATCATACTTTTCAAGGGGTTTCAGCTAATAGCCAGACAACATGTCCTGTGAATAACAATTGTGCTACAGATGGTGACAGAGTTTGTGATACATCACCATCAAGAAGTATGTATGGTGTTGCAGTTCCAAATAATAATGCAACCGATCCTTGTACCAGTCAGAACTATGACGGAACCCAGTATAATATTATGAATTATACTAACTCAAACCGTAAGTTTACAGCAGGGCAACGTGACAGAGCAATTTTGATGATGATGGAATACAGAAAGAATCTTCTAAATTCTTTGGGTGGAAAAGATCCTTCAGTGGTAATAACATCACCTGTCTCTGTAGTTAATGCACAATGTAATCCTGCAGGTATTGCAAATCCTACAAATAATAATTTTGCTACTGGACCTTACAGAGTAGTTTTTGGAGATATCAACAGTGTTACCAACGGATATGATTCTGATGAGGCGAATCCTATTTATTATGCAGATTATGCCAATGCTACTTGCATCAGACCTGCATATGCTACAGAAATACCTTCTACTACTGCAACTCCTTTAAAAATTACTTTTATGAATGGTTTTGGACAGACAGAAAAATTCCGAGTAAAAGCATGGGTTGACTATAATAATAACGGGACATTCGAAGATGCCGAATTAGTTGCTAACTATCTTTCTAATAATATAGGGTCAGGACAGAGTAGTACCTATACAGTAAATGTAACTCCTGCTGCAACTGCAGTACAAAATACTTATTTAAGAGTGAGAATTGGTGTAGATGCAGCGACGAGAAACTCGGTGAATTTACCGGAATTTACATCATGTTCTGTATTACAATATGGTCAGATAGAAGATTACGCTGTTAAAATATTAGGAGCATTATCTACTTCTGAGACAGTAAATAAATCTGATACCAAAATTGTCTACATCAAAGGAGAAAACAAACTTCAGCTTTTTGGTAACAAGAATTTAAAATTCGGGAATTATCAAATTTATGACATGAGTGGTAAACTGATACAGAAAGGAAATTCAGAGACCAATGAGGTTCGTATCAATCAGCCATTAATTAAAGGTTCATATATCATTAATTATTCTGATGGTGATCAACAAGTTTCTAAGAAATTCTTAAATAACTAAACTCAATAAAAAGCCCTTGAAAAAGGGCTTTTATTATTTCATTCTAAAATAATATGAAAAAATTATTCAGTGTTTTATTTTTCAGTGTGTTAATTATCAGTTGCCAATCACAGAAAATGGTTGACAGGCAAAATGATAAAAACAACGCAAAATATTTCTCAGGAACATGGACGTTTGTACAAAAGAATTATAAAGAAGGTGGAGAAACAAAAGTTTTTGATCTTCATGAATGTATGAAACAGTATGAGCTTATTTTTAAAAGTCAAGATCAAAAAACAATAATGACGAAAACATTTGCTACAGGCAAAGACTGTAAAGTAAAAAGCAAAACGGACGATTTTTTGGTCACGATAACTGGTGGTTCTTTTTCATACAGAGAAGATGACCTTAAAAAAGTAGAGCATTATAAAATTTATTCACAGAATAAATTTTCAATTATATACGGTGATATTATTAATGGAAACGTGACCGAAATTGAAGACTTTTATCAAAGGAAAGAATAGTTATTTCAGTCGATCCGGATTCTGCTTTAAAAAACTATCCCATCCTGAATAAGATTTTGTATCTGCAATGGTTCCTGAATTGAAATGATGACAGACTGCAACCGCCAAACCGTCGGAAGCATCCAAATATTTTGTAGGAAATTCTTTCAGGTTTAAAAGATTTTGTAGCATTCCTGCAACCTGTTCTTTACTGGCATTCCCGTTTCCGGTGATTGCCATTTTTATTTTTTTTGGAGAATACTCTGTGATCGGAATATTTCGGTGCAGACTTGCCGCCATTGCAACGCCTTGAGCTCTTCCCAATTTCAGCATTGACTGTACATTTTTGCCAAAGAAAGGAGCCTCGAGTGCAACTTCGTCCGGATGAAACTCGTCAATTAATGCTAAGGTTTTATCGAAAATATATTTAAGCTTGGTTTCATGATTCGGATATTTTTTTAAAATCAATTCATGAATGGAAATCATTTCCATTTTCCCTTTTTTTACCGATATCAAACCAAATCCCATCACGGCTGTTCCGGGGTCAATTCCTAAAATTATTTTCTCTGCTGAAACCATCTTGGCAAAGATACGGCTTTCTTTATTTTAGAATTCAATTATTATTCCTAGGATAATTTCTTTTCATTAATAGAAACCCATTTTCCATCATGTCTTAATAATGAGATTTTATCAACTAAGAATTTAGTTTCGTAATTTTTGCCTTTATAGATCTCCCAAGCTTTGAGAAAACTTTCATAAGTAAGATCTCTGTAACCGACTGTTACGTGTGGGCTGAATGAATATTTTCCAAAACTAAATTTTTCTGTTACATTGTAATAAAGCTGTTTTAAATTTTCATTTTCTTCAGGTTTTATAAACAAAACAGGATTCTTGGGATTAGGAAAATTTCCGAAACCATTTAAACTAATTTCAAAAGGAGCGATGTTGGTGTCAATTTTTTGAAAAGCGGTATGAATGTCTTCTTCCAGTTCTATTTCTCTTTCAAAAGGTGGAAATAATGTAATGTGTGCATCAATTTTCAAAGCTTTGGAATTTCCGAAATTTAAAGCTAAATCTTCTTTAAAAACTCTCACCTCATCAATAATTTTCTGATCAGGATAAATAGCAATGAAGTACATTTTTTTCATTCTGTAAATATAATATTTCTCTCGATTTTAAAATTAATTTTAATGCATAAGAAAATTATGCATAGATTTGTGAGGTATTAAATCTTCACGATGAAAAAAAACAGCCTTTACAAAGGAACGCTTCAGAATATCATTTTAAAACTGCTTTCAAAAGAAGTGAAAATGTATGGCTATCAAATTACACAACGTGCAAAAGAATTAACGGAAGGCGAACTGGAAATGACGGAAGGAGCATTGTATCCGCTTTTGCATAAATTGGAAGCAGATGGAATCATCAGGTCTGAAGTACAGGAAATCAACGGAAGAAACCGGAAATATTATTTGCTTACCGAGAAAGGAAAAAAGCAACAGGCGACTCAGGAAGATGAAATGAGAAGCTATTTATTTAATCTAAAAACCATTTTTGATATTTAAAATTATGATGACAAAAGAAAATCTAATAGAAATAGAAAAATATTTAAAAGGTAAAAATCTAAGTTCTGCTGTATTTGCTGAGGTTTATGATCATTTTGTAATGCAGATTTCAGAATTGGTAAATAAACAAGAAATCAGTTTTACTGAAGCTTTTCTTCAGACAAAATTCAATTGGCAAAACGAGCTGGAAATGGTAAAAGCAGACCTGTTTTCTTTCAAAAGAATTGCAAAAATTGAGAAAAGTATTTTACAAGACAGATTCAAGAAAATGATGATGATCGCATTGGTGTTTTCTTTGATATTGGGAACCGTATTTTATTTTAATGAAAATGTTTACTTGGGCGTTCAGGGAACTTTAATTGTAATATATCTATTATTCCTCATGTATCATTTTGTATTCAGAAAAATGAGCTTTTCAGAATACAGAAAAATGTCTTTTCATCCATTGTTGTTGAGGAATGTATTATTGATGTTAATTATTATTTCTGTAAATACGATGTTTTTTACAACTGAAAATTTATGGAATTTTCCTTTCAATCATATGACAGTAACTTTTTCAGTGGTACTTCAGATTCAATTGCTTTATTTCAGAGCTAAAAAAATAAATGTTTTACTGGCATGACGATAGAACAAAAAACCGAAATAAGACAATATCTTTTATCAAAGAAACTTCCTGTCGATTTACTGATGGAGGTGGAAGATCATTTTATAAGCCAAATTAATGAAGTTCGGGCTGAAAAGAACTTATCTTTCGACGAAGCTTTTAATGTCGCAATCATTTCCTGGTATGATGATTTGAAATTATCTTGGGACGGGAATTGGAGTTTGGAAGATACTTCTGTATTAATTAAAAAATCGACGAGACAAAAATTATATCCTATTTTAAAGAAATCTTTTGTTGTCGCTGTGCTTTGCCAAGCTGTGATGATTTTATTTTATAGTACAGTTCCTTTTAATATCTTTAGAATTAGCTTCGGTATTTTGATTTTATTAATCATGGTTTTTCCGTTGATTATTTATATTAAAGAAAAGAAATATTTTGACCTTCCAAAAAAATATAAAAATATTCGTCTTTCTGCGTATCAGGATTTGGTAACGGTATTTTTTATTCTGCCAATGTCTTCTGGTTGGTTTTTCCGGTTTGTATTTGAGATGAATGATGGTTTTTTAGATTTAAACTTTATGAAAGGAATTGCGGTCAATTTATTATTTGCTTTCTTCTTCTTTTTTGAAGCGACGATAATTATTGCTCAACAAAAATATCTTGAGATGATTAAAAACATCGTTCCGTATTTGCAGGAGAATTTTAAAGTTTCTAATTGATATTTTCCAAAATATCTGCAATTTCTTTGATCTTTAGATGAGGTTTGAAAGCTGCAAACTTACCTTTTTCTTCATCGGCAATGTTAGAAAGAATAATGACTGAAGTTTTGGTTTCAGGATAATAAATATTGAGAGAAGGAGCGCCTTTTACATAGCCACTATGGAAATAAGAAACAGGCTTGTTGTCATTCATCATAATTCCCAATCCGTAACCCATTGTTCCGAAAATTTGATGATGTCTTTCTGTACTTTTAGAGGTAAATTTTTTCAACGTTTCAGGTTTGATGATCTTTCCTGCGTATAAAGCATTGTTCCAAATATGTAAATCGTTGATGGTTGATAAAACTCCGCCTGCAGGAATTCCAATTTCTTTATTGCTCAGTCTTTTCGGCATATTTTCTACCTTTTTCTGAGTTTTTGAATTCCCAACATAGGTTTGTGCAAAATTTTCTCCTTTAAAAGTTGTTCCTGTTGACGAGTTTTTCATTCCTGCTTTTTTCAATAACTCCTGTATATTTTCATCAAAAGATTTTCCGGAAACTGTTTCTACGATTTTGCCTAAAGCATTGAAACCATCATTTGAATAATTAAATCCCGAACCACTTTTAAACAATAGTTTTTCTCCGAAATTATTTAAACCCGAACTGTGATTCAAAAGCTGTTGAATGGTAATGCTTTCATATTCTTTTTTCTGAAAATCTTTAATGTATTTTGAAGCTTTATCGTTGAGGTCGAGTTTTCCTTGTTCCATTTGAAGGAGGATAAGAACGGCTGTAAATTGTTTGCTGATCGATGCAATAGAAAAAACAGTAGAATCGTTGATCTCTGTTTTATTTTCAAAATTTGCAAAGCCATTATTTCGACGGTATAACTCAGTATTATCTTTAAAAATAGCAACACTACCGTTAAAGCTGTATCGATTAAAAACAGAATCTATTTGTGTTTTATATAATTTTTTTTGAAATATTACAACGGCAGAATCTGCAATTGCTTTTCTATTAACAGGTTTTTGTACCGGTTCTGTTTTCTGACATGAAAAGAGTAAAAGAGAAAGTATAGAAAGCAGCAAGGTTTTTTTCAGCATGAAGTTGGTTTTTTACTAAAAATAATAAAAAATCTTGTAAAGGTGAAATCATTTACTAATCAAATTTTAGATATATTTTTCTTCCATCCAATTATTTTGTTTTTGTAAAAATCCTCTTTTTGTGATATTTTAATGTTGATAATTTAATAATATTTCATTTATTTTAAATTAAAAATATAATTATGTTGATTTAATTGTTAAATTAGCGCTACTAATTATCCAATATTCCTATGAAAAACAAAATCTATCTTTTACTTTTGATGGCTACATTCTCTATAGCCCAATCTCAAACTCCTGAACTTTTATACTATAAATTTGAAGGAACTGCATCCAATATTCCGAATCTTGCAACCAGTCCGCCTACAGGAACGCAGATAGGCGAAATTGTGGGAAATTTAACTTTAGGAAGCAATACAACTTGCTTAGGTAATGGTTTGGTAGGCAGTGGCTCTACTGGAGGCTCAAATTATTTTAATACTAAATGGAACCTCGCTTTAAGTGGATCTTGGACGATACATTTAAAATTTAATAATTACACCAGCAATGTAACCACAGTATATTACCTTTTGGGAGATGCTATAACCGGTGGGAATTCTTTTCGCATGTTTACAAATGGTGCTCCGGGTACAGGTGGTGTAAGGTTAACCGCTAACGGAATGTCTAATGTGGATGTTCCCGGGGTTTTTTCTACGACGTCGTCGCTTGTAGATTTAATATTTGTTTACGACAATAGTTTACAAAATATAAAAGCTTATGTAAATGGGGTTCTTAAAACAACAGTGGCTCAATCAGCTCCTTTGGTTTTTAATGGCGCATTATTTAAACTTGGCACATATGCTAGTAATACTGGTATGAAAGCTGGGATGACAATGGATGAGTTTGGTCTTTTCAACAGAGCAATTACAGATTCGGAAATTGCTTCTCTGAATAACTTCTGTTCTGCATTGAGTACCGATGAGGTGATAAAAAATAACAATTCTAAGATTGCGGTTAAAGCAGGAAATCTGATATTAAGTAAAGGAAATTTCGGAAAATACAGCATTTACGATTATTCGGGACGAGAAATCCTGTCGGGTGATGAATCTTCTAATTCAATTCATCTAAAATCGATACAAAAAGGAGTTTATATTATCAAATACGGCAATATATCAACTCGCTTTAAATATTAAAATAAAAACTAAAGCCTCTTAAAATAGAAGTTTAAGAGGCTTTTTTATTGACTATTTTGTTGAAATCAGATCGCAAAACCAGAAAGAATATTCTCCCTCTTCTTCTTTTTCATCAGACTTTGGTTTAGGATACGTTTTTTTTACAATTTCACCAATTTCAAAGTCTACTGGGTTTTTAAAAATGGGTCCGTCAAAAGTAAACGTGTGAAATTCTCCGTTTTCTCCACAAGGATCTACATTTTCAGGCAAATCTTTAATAAAATTCTGATCAATAACTCTTCCTGCAAAACTTTTATCGAGATAAGTTTCGTTAACGCAGGTTACAATGGTTTTAAAGCCTAAACTTAAAAACTCGTTGATGAGCTCGGTTGTGTTTTGTTTCCATAACGGGAAAACGGCTTCCATTCCGATAGATCTTAATTGATCTTCTCTGTATTGCCTTAAATCTTCAAGAAAAATATCTCCGAAAATAGAATGAGTAACACCTTGAGATTTTATTTCATTCATGGTTTTAGACATGATTTCACTGTATACTTCCATCGAAGGTTCTTTTGGAATTTCCATTTTTATTAACGGAAAGCCTAAACTTTCAGCCTGTTTTTCCAATAACGAAACATGAACGCCGTGCATAGAAATTCTTTGAAATTCTTTATTAATACTCGTCAGTAGAGTAGTGATTTCAAATTGGTCTTCTTTTAAAGTTTTGTATAATGCAAGCGCAGAATCTTTTCCGCTGCTCCAGTTGAATAGGGCTTTTGGTTTCATGTTGCAAATATAACCTTCAAGGGTTTCAAAAATTCAAAGGTTTAACTGTTTAAATCTTTCTAATAATACTTTATTTATTATCAGGTTTTCCGAAATTATTTAGTTCGTTAGGTACGGTTTTGTTTTTTTCGGCCTCTTGCCTTTTTTGTAATTCTTGCGTGTTCTTGTTCATATCACTTGTATACTTATTGTCCATTGGATATGAATTGCAGCTTTTTAAGAATATTATACCTAAAATTATAAGTGTTATCAAAAAAAATCGTTTCATTAATTAGTTTTTTAAGTTAAAAATAAATTAGATAGATACTTCAAAAGTACAAAAAACCTCAAAGAAAATTCCTTGAGGTTTACTTTATAATTATTAAAACAGTTAGTAGTCAATAATTGGCTACGGCCCTGCCGTTACATATTTCTTCTGTATTTACCGCCTACTTCAAACAAAGCGTTGGTAATTTGTCCAAGAGAACAGTATTTCACGGCATCCATCATTACGGCAAATAAGTTTTGCTGATTGATTGCTGCGTGTTGTAAAGTTTTTAAAGCTTCTTCAGATTTGTCTTCATTAGATTTTTGGAAATTATGAAGCGTTTCAATCTGAACTTGTTTTTCTTCCTCAGTCGAACGGATAACTTCTCCTGGACGAACCGTTGGCGAACCGTCTTTTCCAAGGAAAGTATTTACTCCGATAATCGGATATTCTCCGGTGTGCTTCAACCATTCGTAATGCATAGATTCTTCCTGAATTTTTGAACGTTGATACATCGTTTCCATTGCACCCAAAACGCCACCTCTTTCTGTAATTCTGTCGAATTCTGCATAAACAGCTTCTTCAACCAAATCCGTCAATTCTTCAATAATAAATGAACCTTGAAGCGGATTTTCGTTTTTCGCTAATCCTAATTCTTTATTGATAATCAACTGAATTGCCATTGCTCTTCTTACTGATTGCTCAGTCGGAGTCGTAATCGCCTCGTCATAAGCATTTGTGTGAAGAGAGTTACAGTTATCATAAATTGCGTAAAGCGCCTGTAAAGTTGTTCTGATGTCGTTGAAATCAATTTCCTGAGCGTGAAGCGAACGTCCTGAAGTTTGGATGTGATATTTCAACATCTGGCTTCTTTCGTCGGCTCCGTATTTCAGTTTCATTGCTTTTGCCCAGATTCTTCTTGCTACACGTCCTATTACTGAATATTCAGGGTCGATACCGTTGGAGAAGAAGAAAGATAAATTCGGAGCAAAATCATTGATATCCATTCCTCTTGACAAATAATATTCAACATACGTGAAACCATTTGCTAAGGTAAATGCCAACTGAGAAACCGGGTTTGCGCCTGCTTCTGCAATGTGATAACCTGAAATAGAAACAGAGTAGAAATTTCTCACTTTTTCTGTGATGAAATATTCCTGAACGTCACCCATCAATCTCAAGGCAAATTCAGTAGAGAAAATACAAGTATTCTGAGCTTGGTCTTCTTTTAAAATATCAGCCTGAACAGTTCCACGAACGGTGGCAATAGTTTTAGCCTTAATTTCAGCATAAACATCGGCAGGAATTACTTCATCTCCCGTGATTCCTAATAATTTTAAACCTAAACCATTATTTGATGGAGGCAATTCGCCGTTATATTTTGGTCTTTCTAAACCTTTATCGTCGAATTTTGCTTTTAAAGCTTTTTCAACATTTGCTTCAAGCTTGTGTTCAGCAATATATTTTTCAACATTTTGGTCAATCGCAGCATTCATAAAGAAAGCCAATAACATCGGAGCTGGTCCGTTAATCGTCATTGAAACCGAAGTCATTGCGTTCACCAAATCAAATCCGGAATACAATTTTTTTGCATCATCCAATGTTGCGATAGAAACTCCCGCATTTCCGATTTTACCATAAATATCCGGTGGTAAAGCTGGATCTTGTCCGTATAAAGTTACAGAGTCAAACGCTGTAGATAAACGTTTTGCATCCATTTCCGCAGAAACGTAATGGAATCTTCTGTTCGTTCTTTCAGGACCTCCTTCTCCGGCGAACATTCTTGTCGGATCTTCACCTGTTCTTTTGAAAGGATAAATTCCGGCTGTGTAAGGGAATCCTCCCGGAAGATTTTCCTGACCTTTCCATTTGATCAAATCGCCCCAATCGGTGTATTTTGGTAAAGCAATTTTTGGAATTCTTAAGTGAGATAAAGATTCTGTTGAGGTCTCCACTTTAATTTCTTTTCCTCTTACAAAATAAGAATAAAACTCAGCGTGGAAAGCTTTCTTTGTATCATCCCAAGTTTTGAGGAAGTCGATATTTTCCTGTTGAAGGTCTTTTTCAGCCTTTTGATATTCAGCATCTAAAGTTTCATTAGAAAGGAAATTTCTCACCCCTTCAATATGATACATTTTTCTCGCTAATTCTGCTTGTTTTTCAATATTAGCATCGTATTGTCTGTTGTTTTCAACAATTTCAGAAAGGTAACGCACTCTTTTTGGAGGGATGATCGTTACTTCGTCTGTGATTTCCTGTTCAACAAAACCTTGCAGATTTAAATCTAAAAACTTATCGTTTACTTTTGAAATTAATCTGTTGTATAATTCTGTCGTTCCGTGATCGTTGAACTGAGATGCTTTTGTTGCATAAACCGGCATGTCATCTAATGGACTTTCCCACAATAAATGGTTTCTCTGGAACTGTTTTCTTACAGCCTGAAGTGCATCTAAAGCACCACGTTTATCAGATTTATTTAAAGCAACCAAATCTGCATAATCCAACATGTCGATTTTTTCCAACTGTGTAGAAGCTCCATATTCAGGAGTCATTACGTACATTGAAACATCTGCGAAATCAGATACTTCCGAACCTGATTGACCAATACCCGAAGTTTCCAAAATAATTACATCTGGGTGAGCTAATTTCAATACATTTAAAGCAGAATGAATGAACGGAGAAACTGAAACGTTGTTTTCTCTCGTCGCCATCGAACGCATATAAACTCTGGGGTCATTAATCGCATTCATACGAATTCTGTCGCCCAAAAGCGCACCTCCGGTTTTCTTTTTCGAAGGGTCGATTGAAATGATTGCGATTTTTTTATCTGGATTTGAACGGATAAAACGTCTTACCAATTCGTCTGTCAAAGAAGATTTTCCGGCTCCACCTGTACCTGTAATACCGATGATTGGAATATTTAAGTCTTTTGATTTTTCATCAATTGCTTTTACTAAATCCGGTTTTTCTTCTGAGAAGTTTTCAACGGCAGAAATGATTTTTGCAATGCTTGTAGAGTTTTCAAAACTGATTGAATCTAAATCTTCTGCGGTTACTTCCTTTCCTGTTGCGAAATCGGATCTTTTCACCAAATCATCGATCATTCCCTGAAGACCAAGTTCACGACCGTCATCCGGAGAATAAATTCTGTCGATTCCGTAAGACATGATATCTTCGATTTCTTCAGGCAGGATTACACCGCCACCGCCACCAAAAATTTTGATTTGCGGAGAGTTTTTCTCTCTTAAAAGGTCATAGATATATTTAAAATATTCGTTGTGACCACCTTGATAAGATGTTAGAGCAATTGCGTTGGCATCTTCCTGAATGGCTGTATTCACAACTTCTTCAGCAGATTTGTCGTGACCAAGGTGGATTACTTCGCATCCCGTTCCCTGAATCACACGACGCATGATATTAATTGCAGCATCGTGCCCGTCGAATAACGACGCAGCTGTTACAATTCTTACTTTATTTGTTGGAGTATATTTTTGGGTTTCCATAAAAAATCTAGAAATTTCTGAATTCCAAATATAACAATAAATTAAAAACCGATAATCTGTAATTAATTGTTTGATTTTTAAATGATTAATCTGTTTTTAGTGTTGTGGTTTTCTCCAACTTAACAAGCATTCGTTCTGTTGTTTAGATATTTATATATTAAAGATTTGGTTCAAATGTTTTATTAAATATTTGTTTTAGAATAATATAAGCTTTACCGATATGTTTTAAAATGATTGCAAAATTTAATTCTTTATTTTTGCACTATTATATTATGGTATGAAAAGAGCGTTGATTTATTTTATAGTAGGAACCGGAATTATTTTTATGTTCAACTATTTGTTTATGGAAACCAAAGATCTTGGTTTAGAACTTTATTATGCTATTGCTTTCGGTCTTGCATGGGGATTGGCTTATTTTTTAGATGATGTTAAATTTTCTCTTTTCCAAAAAATGGGATTGTCTTTTGGAGCGATGGCGCTTTTGGTTGCGGTTGGAGCTCTTATTTTTAATTTAGAATTGGCAATTCCTTCTATTATTAAGTTTTCGACTGTTTTTGTTGCTTATTATTTGTTTGCAAGTTTCAAAGGAAGTAAATCGTTGCGTAATTGATCAGGAAATCATTTTTGGAAACAAATTGGCGGAGCACATATTTGCTGGATTTTTGATTTATATAGGATTGGCTCTCACCTTTTAATGGATAAATATTGATTCTTTTGAAAGTGCTAACTTATTAAATATCTTTATTTTCAATACTTTAATTTAAAATAAGTTTTCAGATTAGAAAAATATGTGTACCTTTGCACACCCTTTTAAGGGAAAAATTATGTTTAATCTTTAACTAAAACGTGTGAATACATTAAGTTACAAAACTGTTTCAGCGAACAAAGCTACTGCTAATAAAGAATGGGTTGTGGTAGACGCTGAAGGACAGCCGTTAGGAAGACTAGCTTCTACGGTTGCAAAGATTTTGAGAGGTAAGCACAAAGCAAACTTTACACCTCACGTAGATTGTGGTGATAATGTTATTGTTTTGAATGCTGGGAAAGTTACTCTTTCAGGAAACAAGTGGAACGATAAGACTTATATCTGGCATACAGGTTATCCTGGTGGGCAGAAGTCTATGACAGCTCTTGAACTTCAGAAAAAAGATTCTTTAAAAGTATTGGAAAAATCTGTAAAAGGTATGCTTCCAAAAAACAGATTAGGATCTGCATTGCTTAAAAACCTTTATTTATATGAAGGAACTGAGCACAAGCATGAAGCTCAACAGCCTAAAACAATTAATGTTAACGAATTTAAATAATTAATTATGTCTATAGTTCACAAAATCGGAAGAAGAAAAACTTCTGTAGCTAGAGTTTATGTAAAGCCAGGAACTGGTAACATTACAGTAAACGGTAAAGATGCTGCAACTTATTTCTCTACAGACGTGATGGTTTACAAATTAAACCAGCCGTTTATCCTTTCTGAAACTGTTGGTCAGTATGACGTTACCGTAAATGTTTTCGGTGGTGGTAATACAGGTCAGGCAGAAGCTATCAGATTAGGTATTTCTAGAGCACTTTGCGAAATTAATGCTGAGTTCAGATTAGCATTGAAGCCTGCAGGTTTACTTACAAGAGATGCAAGAATGGTGGAAAGAAAGAAACCAGGTCAGAAAAAAGCAAGAAAGAGATTCCAGTTCTCAAAACGTTAATTTCGAGATTCAAGATTTCAGACGCAAGATTCAAGATTTTTTTCAGTCTTCAATCTCGGCTCTTGGTTCTTGGCTCTATTATCTAAACAAAAATTGCCCGTTACGTTTAGCATCCAAACGCTTCTCCCATCTAAAGAAGTTGTTGATTGTTTAAGAAACGGAAAGTAAACTAACAAAAACAGAAAACATGGCAAAAGCAAATGTAAAAGACCTTCTAGAGGCTGGTGTACACTTCGGTCACATGACTAGAAAGTGGAATCCAAATATGGCTCCATACATTTTTATGGAGAAAAATGGTATTCACATTGTAGACTTACATAAAACAGCTGTTAAATTGGATGAAGCGTGCAGCGCTTTAGAAAAATTAACTTCTGCAGGTAAAAAAGTTCTTTTCGTAGCTACTAAGAAGCAAGCGAAAGAAGTAGTTGCTAAGCACGCTGCTGAACTTAATATGCCTTATATTACAGAAAGATGGCCGGGAGGTATGTTAACGAATTTCGTTACAATCAGAAAAGCTGTAAAGAAAATGAACTCTATCGACAAAATGAAAAAAGACGGTACGTTCGAAACTTTATCTAAAAAAGAAAGATTACAAGTTGACAGACAAAGAGCTAACTTAGAGAAAAACTTAGGTTCTATCTCTGACATGGTGCGTCTTCCTTCTGCAATCTTCGTTGTAGATATCATGAGAGAACACATCGCTGTAACTGAAGCTAAGAAATTAGGTATTCCAGTTTTCGGTATTGTTGATACAAACTCTGACCCTAGAAAAGTTGACTTCGTTATCCCAGGAAACGATGATGCTTCTAAGTCTATCGATATGATCTTGAGCGTTGTTTCAGAATCTATCAAAGACGGTCAGTCTCAGAGAAAAGCTGATAAAGAAAAATCTAAAGAAGAAGGTGAAGTAGTTTCTGCTGATAAAGATGCAGATTTCGACTCTGCTGAATAATCTGAAGATTATCTTTAAAATAATAAAACCGCTGAATTTATTCAGCGGTTTTTGTTTATTATAGCTTATAAAAATTGCTATTTTTTCTTCTTTTTTTAGAGGAAACATTCTGTTTTGTTTTTGCTTTTTCAGAATCTTTATTGAGCCTGTTTTCTGCGATTAATTCTTTTTCGGGTGTTGCTTTGAATCCCGGATTCTGTAAAACAACAACCAGACTTTTGTTAATCTCTTTTGAGCTTTGATATTTTACATCACAAACATTTCCAGAGATAGTATAATTATCTTTATTCAATACAATAAAATTTTCACCTTTTGCCGGAACGGCAAGATTGTAAAATTTCTTTCCGGATATTTCTAAAACCAAATTACAATCAGAATTATTTTTAAGCAGGAGAATGACTTCATTGTGAGTAATATCTTCATTAAACATATTATTCAGAAGCTTTTGGGTCTTCTCTTTATGTTCTTCTGAAGTTTCAGACATTAGTTTTTTAAAAACCTCCAGATTAGCTTCAGATTTTTTTTTACCGTTTAGCTGGTCTGGTAATTCCATGAAAACGGGTCTTGCTTCCATAGGTCTTGCATTTTTTGCACCTTTCGTCCATTCGGCATTTTTCAATGCGATGATACGCTGTTTTAGAATTCTTGTTTTAGGATCTTCGGGATGTGCTTTCCCTAGATATTCTTCAATCTCACTGATATTTGTGCTTTTAAGAACGTCAACTTTGTCAACTGTATTGCTTGCACAAGATGAAAGAATGAGACCGAAGAAGAAAAAAGTAAGTGTTTTTTTCTTCATCAAATTGTGTTTTTTATTTTTCCGAATATAATCCGGAAGTTTTGTTGATTACAAAGTTAATCAAATTATGAATAAAATTCTTTTAGTTTGATAATTTTATACTGAAAGAATTGGTAACGTATTTTGTTTTCTCATAAACTGAATTGCAAAGCATTCCCGATACATTGTAATTCTGATTTTTAGGAACCATGGCAGACCCGATTTTATTTGCTCCAATCGGAATTTTTTTGAAATAATTTTTACCACTAATTGTTAAAACCATATTGCAATTCGATTTATTTTCTACAGAAATTGAGACGGTTGGGCTGTTTGAAGAATCATTCAACAAGCTGTTTAAAACTTCTGCGGTTTCAGGTTTATAGGTCTTTAACAAAGCTTGATATTCTCTTTCAGTTTGCGCTGCAGAACTCGTTTTTGTTCCTGTATTTGAAGCTGTTGGAAAAGGTTTTCGTATGGGTTGTCTGGTATTCTGATTTGCGCTGCCACAACTATTCAGAAGCAAAGTGATAAAAAGAGAAAAGAGAAGAAACTTTTTCATAGTAATATATTCCAGATTTAAATTTAAACTTTTTATTAAACTCAGAAAAGCTTGCTTTATTGCCAAAAAAAAGCTGCAAATAATTTACAGCTTCAATATTGATTTAATTAATCTTAAATTTTATATACGTAATTGTTTTTCCTTTTGCTGAAAACAATTCTTCATAATATGTTCGGATGTCTCTTAAATGAGGCGTATTCGGATCATATTCCAAAGCTCCGTAAATATCGTGATGTGCAGAAATAATTTCGTAACCGGCACCTTGTAAATAACCTAAAGTATAGCCATGCAAAAACTCTGAATCGGTTTTTAAATGTACAATTCCACCAGGTTTTAAAAATTTCTTATACCTTTCAAGAAAATCAGGATGCGTTAATCTGTGTTTCGTACGCTTATATTTTATCTGCGGATCCGGGAAGGTAATCCAGATTTCGTCAACTTCGTTTTCAGCAAAATAATATTCTACCAATTCGATTTGTGATCTTAGAAAACCAACATTGTGCATTCCGTTTTCTACAGCTTCTTTTGCACCGAACCAAAATCTTGCTCCTTTTATATCAATTCCGATAAAATTTTTATCTGTGAAAGTTTTTGCAAGACCTACCGTGTATTCACCTTTTCCACAACCTAATTCTAAAACGATAGGTTGGTCGTTTTTAAAGAAATCTTTTCTCCAGTTTCCTTTCAGTTCAAAACCATTGAGGGCTTCTTCTCTTGTAGGTTGTACAACGTTTGGTAATGTTTTGTTTTCTGCGAATCTTCTTAATTTATTTTTGCCCATGAATTATATGAAATGCCGCAAAATTACGAAAATTATGCAGCATTTAAATTTTTAATCGAAACGAAAAACGTTAGAACTTATTTTGATGAACTTCCCAATGCTACCATTAATGGTTTTTGGATTGTTTTTTGTGATGCATACTGCGCTCCGCAAACTATACTTGTAAATAAATAATCTCCTTTTTCTACAACAATAGAGTTGTCGCCATGAGCAGGAACAGGAAGTCTGTATTTTGTATTTCCGACACCTTCAATTCTTACGATAATATTACAGTCAGATTTGTTTTCAATCATCACAATGCACTCTTTTGAATTCGGATCATTATCAAATAAAGAATTCAGGATTTTTACGGTTTTATTTTTATGTTCTATAGGATTTTCCCCCATCAACATATTAAATTCAGAGGCTTCTGTATCAGCAATTACTTTGGTGTTTTTTGCTGCGGAAGAAGACGTTACATAGACATTTTGTGCAGAACTTGGCGTATAAACTACCGCAGACTGACCAACCTGTAATTGTTTTTGATATTTTAAGATTTGCTTTTGTTTGATCATTGCATTCATCTCCTCGAAAGAAACTTTTGTAGAGGGGCCTCTCTTCAGTCTCGCAAGGTTATCCTGCATTTCTTTTACTTTCTTATCACCGGGTGGAGCATTTTTGATATAATCTTTCATAAAATCCATTACTCTTGGTTTCAGAACAGATCTTCGAGGATCATCCGGATGTGCATCTCTCAGGAAGGCGTTGATTTCATAGATATTCTTGCTTTTAAGAATATTGCTGTAATCTTTACCTTGCTTCTGCGCCGAGAATGTAAGAAACAGTAAAGTGGTGAAAAGTGAAATTACCTTTTTCATTGAAATAATATTTGGTGATGTGGCCTAAATAAATTTTTTAATTATTTAGACTTTTGGTGTTATTAGTTTCAATAAAATTAAACAAATTTTTAAAAAAGAGTATTCTTTAAAGTGTTAAGATTTGTTTCTGGTGAATTTTTTTAACTTAAAATAATTATTTTACAACCTCCTGAAGATGCGAATTTTTTAATCTTCTCTGGTAAATAGGAAGATACTTCTCGATAGGTAATTTTATGGCTTCAAAATTTCCGCTTTGTAAATACACTTCGATATTCTCTGAAGTATAAACAAACTGTAAGAAGTTGTCGATAAGGTTTTCAGGGATTTTCAATCTTGTGAAATAGTCTTTTCCTAAATAATTTTTGATGTTGGTTACAGAACTGTTCATTCTTTCATATGCTACCAATCGCTGTTTTTTCTTACGATCGCCGGAAAGAATATCAAATATACTTTCTAAACTGAACGTAAGACCGCCGTCTCTTAAACCTGCAACAGGAAGTATGGGAGAAGTACCGTCACCCTTCGGTTCGGGAAGACCAATTACTTTTTTCAAAGCTAGTGCTTTATCTTCTTTACGGATAGAATTTACATCATATCTCAGGTTTCCTGTAGGTCTGAATCTGCTGATCACAACCTCTTGAATATCGTAATACGCTACTTTTAATTCTACTAAATTTTTAGAACTGAACATTTGCGGTGTCAGCTTTACATCTTTTCTTTCTGTAATAATTGATGTGAAGCGTATAACATCTCCGGGTTCTGCTTTTATGTTAAATTCTCCACTATAGCTTGTAAGAACAGTTTTGAGTGTTGTAAGATTGGTCACATAAACCTGATTAAGGTACAGTACCGAATTATCTCGTAAAAAGACTTCACCGGAATAATTCTGCGCATTAATCTTACTTATAAAAACCAACAATATAATTAATAAGAGTTTCTTCATATGTAGTGCAAAATTACATAAGAATTACGTCAGTTTTTATGTGAGATTTATCAATATGTGGTTAAAGTTATATTAAACTTTATAATAAACTGTTAATGTATGTTATAGAAAGGATTATTAGGCTTAAAGTTTTAAAATTATTTATCCCAAAGGCTGTTGTTTCTGTGTTTTACCAATAACCAACTAGAATATTTTACGCTGGTTACATTGCCTAGTTCTGTCCAGCTTATAAAATACCAATACGTTGCAGTAGAAACCGGTCTTCCTTTCATGTTTCCGTCCCAGGTAAATTTGTTGGAAGGCGTTCCACGGAAAACTTCTGCACCGTATCTGTCAAAAATTCTAAACTCAAGATTGTCTTTGCCCATCAATGCAGAATAATCTATTTCGTCATTTCTGCCGTCACCATTTGGTGTTATGGTATTAATCAGATTAATGATTACAAAATCTTTTTTCACAATATCACAATTCAAAGAATCTCTCACATAGATTGTGTAAGTTCCTCTTACAACATTGGTAAATACATTAGAAGTCTGCCAAATAAAACCGTCAAGAGAATATTCGTAAGCAGGTGTACCACCACTTACACCGATTGTCACAGTAGATCCGTTGATGTCAATTGATGTAATCACCGGTAAAGTAGATTCTGAAACATTTACAAACTGTCTGTAAACACATCCGTTAAAACTAAGTTCAACCCAATAATTACCAGCAGGGACATTAGAAATTGCAGGCGTTGTATCACCTGTGCTCCAAAGGTAAGCATCAAATCCTGGACCTGCATCTAAGTTCGTATTGGTTTTAGGACAAACTACCTTATCTGATAAAATATCAGATTTTTTAGGAACTTTAAGATTGATTCTTATGGTAGCTACATCCGGACAGAAACCACTTTTTTCAAATCTTATGTAATAAATATGAGATCCGGTAAGGGTTACTGCACCACTAATTGGCGATACGTCATTTTGCGCATCTGCAAGAGTTGCATGATAAGTAACCGTAACAAGTGGGTCTACAGTAAACTGATTTAAGAAAAATGATAGATTCATCGGTTTTATTCCGTCTAAATCGTCATCGCAGAAATCGGTGTTGAAAGTATTTTTAATTAAAGTAAGTTTCGTACCCACTGTAAAATTGACTTGCTGAATAACAGGAGCACATCCATCAGGAGATTCTACACGAATAAAAATAGTAGTATTGGTGTTGTAGCTCCAGTTATTTGGGAGCGTGTTTGCGTTTCCTAAATTGGCATCTGCTAATTGAGCATAATATCTTACGTTGGTAAAATAAGCTGGGTTATTTAATATTAATTGTGTAATATCTGAAAGGACGACATTCACAGTTCCATCCATATTTTCATCACACTGATTTCCCATATTGGCGGGAGTAACGATTGCTAAAGGAAATAAATTTAATGTAATCTCTGCAATGCTTTTACATCCTGTAGGATTTTTTACAACGGCATAAACAATAGTTCCATTCGGTGCTGAATATGTTGTGGGAACAGTAATTAATGCAGCTAAATTTTCGTTTTGTGCATCAAATAAACTTGGGTAATAAGTAATCGTAACCGGTGTGTTTGTAGTAACAACAGCCGTTGTAAGGTTAAAAGTTCCATTGCCGTTGATATTACAAGCGTTTAATGTAGCATTATTTACTGTTACAGGATGAATATTAATAGTTACTGTAACGGTTTCGCAATCTGTAAAGTTGGGATCATTTCCGCAGAAAGTATAAACAAACGTATCGGTTCCTCCTGCTGAAGGATTGGTTGCGGTATAGGTAATAACTCCTGTTGCTGCATTAATAGTTGCAGTTCCTAAATTTGGAGCAGTAGTAATGGCAACAGTTGAAGCTACCGGAGTCTGCGTAGAACTTGTAAATGCGGGAGTAATCACTTTTGTACCACAAATATTGTACGTTACAGCAGTTTGTTTCATACAGTTTAAAACTTTGAAAGGTGCTGTTATAAGCGGTGCACAAGTTCCCATAGTGACCGCACAGGTGTAATTTCCTGATCCGGTAGGAGTATAGGTAGACGATGTAGCTCCCGGAATAATGTTTCCATTTACATACCATTGATAAGAGTCATAAATAATTGGGTCTACGGTAAGTACGATTCCCGGAACACAGTCTCCACCAGATTTTAAAATCACTGGTTGCGTAGAGAATCCTGCAAAAAAACCACCATATCCTACAGCATCACTTCCTGCAGTAATTCCTGCAGTGATTGCTTTTGTTGAAGTTACCGTAATTGTTCCTGTTGTATTGGGAATGCCGTATGTCACCCAGTTGGTTGTACCGGTCATATCAAACGGTCCTGTTCCTGGAGGAGGAGGGTTTCCGTTTACAAAAACAGTGGCTCCTCTTTCTGTAATAAGATTTAATTTGGTTGGAATGGCAAGAATTCCTGTAGGATTAACATTGGTATGTACAAAGTTTTCATTAATGAGCCCAATCTCATCAATCTGCTTTGGAAGATAGCAATTAAGCGCCGGAATAAAATTAAAACCACCTGTTGCGACTTCATTTCCTGTGGTAGCAGCTCCTGCAAGTATTTGATAAACGTAAGCATTTTTGCTTGTTACCACGTAAAGATTATAATGAGAGGTTCCCTGAAGCAGATATTTTGAATCAGGGATTACAAAGTATTGTCCGGTATTTAGATTGGCGATAGGTGTCAATTCGTTATTTACGTAGACTGCTGTGTTATCTTGAGTTGCGATTACCACAGCTCCTTCCATATTGCTGCCGATGTTTCCGTTGCCTTTTACAAGGGCAAAAGTATTTCCAAGCTTGCTTACCGGTATCGACTGATCCATTAGAATATCAGAACTGGTAGGATTGTTTCCGGCATATTGCCCGTTGAAATTTCCGTTGGTGATATTTACAGGTTTTGTGGCGACAATTTTAGCACCAATAAATCCGTCAAAATTTCCGCTAATATTTCCAATTCCATCAATAATATAAGACTGTCCTTTGTTTAATACAAAGGTGAGAGTTGGGTTCGTTGCTCCCGATGTTCCGTTTGAGAATTGTACTGTATTTTTGTAGCCAGAGATGGTAACTGTTGTATTGTCTTCAGTTGCCAAAACACTGGTCATGAAATTGAGGATATCGTTATTTACGGTAATAGGAGCAGAGGCTGCATGAAAAGTTGTACCTGTGGAAGCAATTCCTTTTGATGTAATAATTTCTGCGTGGTTAAAAACTGAAAATCTTAGATTCGCATAAAAGGGAAAGTCAGCTTTTAAATATAAACCTTTTGAGGTTGGTGTAAACAAATCTGTCTGTAGGGTTGTAATAATATAATCCCGAAGAACATCAAATTTTTGTGGATTATTTTTGCTAATCGTAACGGTACCAATCACAACATTGTTATTGTAAATAGTAACAGCAAATGGAGTCGTACGGTTTGTGGAAAGATAAAGCTTTTGATAAGGATTTGGGTTTCCTGTACGATCTACCATAGGTGCAAACCAATGTTCTCGATCCAGCTGAGCAAGTGAAGTAGAGAATATATAAAAAATAAGGAAAAAAGATAAAATTTTCTTCATTTTGAACTCGATTTTACCACAAATTTAATAATAAAATATGTTAATAGTTTTAAAAATAAACAAAAACCACGATAATGATATCGTGGTTTTTAATAATATTTGATTTGAAAATTGATTATTCTCTGTTTTTCACTAAAATCCAGCCTGAGAATTTGATTGGAGTTTTGGTTTTGGCTTCATTCCAAGTAATGCTAAACCAGTAATTTCCTGTAGAAACTTTTTTAGTTTTATTAATTGTTCCGTCCCATTTGTAACCAGTGTCTTTGTTTCCTTCAAAGATTTGTATTCCGTAACGATCAAAGATACCTAATACCAGATTTGGTTTATTGGCAAGAGCAGAATAATCTAAAACATCATTCACTCCGTCTCCATTTGGAGTAATTACATTCACAATATTAGGGATTGTAATTTCTACTTCAATTGGTACACAACTGAATGTATCTCTTACATACACTTTAATATCACCTCTCGGAAGATCTGTAAATACGTTTGAAGACTGCCAATTGATATTATTTATAGAATATTCATAAGGTGCAACACCACCGGTAACAAATACTGTAATGCTTGTTCCTGTAACTTCAATGTTTGTAATAACCGGCTGCTCAGAAGCGTAAACTTTTACAGCTTGTTTGGTAATACAGTCTCCTGTTTTCAGTTTTACCCAGTAAGTTCCTACTCCTACGTCGGTAATAGTTTGTGTAGTAGCTCCTGTGCTCCATAAATATCCATCAAATCCTGGTCCTGCATCTAAAACAGTTTTGTCTTCAACGCATATTACTTTGTCTACTAATACAGCAGATTCTATTGGTGTTAAAACAACCAAAGTTATTTTTGCCACACGATAACATCCATTTGCATTACTGACTCTCACATAAGCGACACCACTTGGAGCAATATAATTATTTGGAGTCAATATTTCGTTCGTTTGATTATGAGCATCAGTTACTGAAGGGTAATATTTTTTCGTAACACCAGGTTGGGTAGTTACAGTAGCATTCGTAAGATTAAATAATCCTGTTGCAACATTTTCTTCAAGGAAGCAGGTTCTTAATATCGCATCATTTACTACCGGGCTTTCTGCTACAGTTAATGTAAGAGTAATCTGTTCACAATCTACAAATTCAGGATCGTTTCCGCAGAATTTATAAATGATAGTATCATTACCTACAAATCCAGTGTTTGGTGTATATCCGATAACACCCGTTGTAGGGTTGATTATTGCTGTACCATTCGCAGGAGGTGTAATGATTTGAACACTACCTGGAGTGAATATTTGTGAAGATGTAGTAAACTGTGGAACAATATTTAAATATCCTTCACACACCGTCTTTGTTTGAGCAGTTTCCTGAAGACAAGTAAATACTTTAAATATTGGTGTGGTTTCCGGAGGACATGTACCCACAGTAATTCGTACACTGTAGTTACCCGCTATAGTCGGTGTATAAGTGTTTCCGTTTGCTCCAGGGATTGCGATACTATTTCTGAACCATTGATAAGTATCATAACTATCGTCAACTTCTAAAACTAACCCGGGAATACATTCTCCCGTTTGCTTTGCAATAAGTGGAATTGATGAGAAACCTGCAAAATATCCACCGTATCCTGCCGAGCTATATCCTCCGTTAGCTCCTGCAGTAACAGCTTTATTAGATTGAACTGCAACATTTCCAGAAATACCGGAAATAGCATAAGTTACCCAGTTTGGATTACCAGTCAAAGTAAATGGGCCTTGTGCAGCAGTAGGAGTTATTGGTGCACCACCATTAGTAGTATAAGTAACAGTAGCACCTGCTTCAGTTATAATATTCAATTTAAATAAGAAGGTACTCGTAGGTTGTCCACTTGTTGTAGCGGTAATCGGCATTTCAGAAATTTTACCAATTTCATCAATTTTTCTTGGAAGAAAACAGTTCAAAGGTGGGATATAATTATATCCTCCATTGTTTCTTGAGTTTTGGTTTCCTGATACAAATTGATAGAGGTATACATTTTTTGTTGTTCTCACATAAACATTATAATGCGCGTTACCTTGATTGATGTATGCATTGTCTAATATTCTGTAAAAATCTCCTTCATTAATGGTAGCAACAGGTGTAGCACCATTGTTTAAATAAATTTCAGTATTGTTTTCAGTAGCTATAATGATACCTCCTTCCATATTGAATCCTGTGCCTAAAGTAGCTAAAGTTCTGATCATACCAAACTCTTTCCCTAAACGATTCGTTGGAACGGATTGATCTAAAATTAAATCAGATCCGTCTGTTCCTGTTCCGTTGGCATAAAATCCGTTTGAATTTCCATTTGTTACAGAAACAGGTTTATTAGATGTTATTTTAGTACCAATAAAGCCTGTTAAATTTGCCGGAGCATTTGCTTCCCCTGCCAAAACATAGGATTGCCCTTTGTTTAAAGTAAAAGTTGTTGTTAAAGGTGGGGTAGCGTTATTGATAAACTGTATGTTTGGATCGTATCCAGTAACCGTTACTGTTGTAGCATCTTCCGTTGCCATAATTCCGGTTGTGAAATTATAAGACGTGGAATTTGTATTCGTTATTGGCGCAGCAGCAGCATAGAAAGTTGTTCCAATTCCTGCTTTTCCTTTTGATGTTAAAATCTCACCATGAGAACCATTGTATATCCTTAAGGTTAAAAAATAAGGTTTAGTACCTTTTGTGTATATTCCTTTATTTATAACTGAATAGGCATCAGAATCATTGGCTAGCTGAATTATATTACTAGATGCAGCTGGAATTTGGAATACCTTAGGATTCCCTTTTTGAATATTAACAGTACCTATTACAGTTCCGTTACTATATATTGTAACGTCAAATGGTGTTGTAGAGTCGGTAGAGAAATATAACCCGTGATTATAGGTTGTATTTGAACTATCAAAGTACGGAGCTATCCAGTGCTCTGTATCTCGTTGAGCAAAAAGTGTATTGATACTAAAAAGCATCAATACAAAAGTGAGTAAAAGTTTTCTCATAATGTAGAATTAGGATTTGTGCAAAAATAACAGAATATTTTAAAAGTATTATAAAAAAGTATCATAAAAAATTAAAAATAACTAAGAAAAAGCCACAACCGTTAAGTTGTGGCTTGATATTGAGAAGTAATTCTTATTCTCGGTTCTTTACTAAAATCCAACCTGTATATTTAATTGGGGTTTTAGCTTCATTTGGTTCATTCCAGTTGATATGATACCAGTAAGTTCCTGTTACAATCTTTTTATTAGAATGGGTTCCATCCCATCTGTAATTATTAGACCTATCACCTGTAAATATTTTGTTACCATATCTGTCATAAATTACGAAAGTAAGATTATTCTTATAAGCTAATTCTCTGTAATCTATGTAGTCATTTACATTGTCTCCATTAGGTGTAATTGCATTTACTAAATTAGGAACAGTAACTTCTACTGAAATAGGATTACAGTTGAAAGAATCTTTTACATAGAATGTATGTTGTCCTCTGGTAAGATTCGTAAACACATTAGAGTCTTGCCAAGTTACTCCGTCTGCAGAGAATTGATATGGTGCTATTCCACCAGTTACAATTACTGTTGCTGTATTGTTAGAAATTTCAATTGAAGTAATAACAGGATCTTGCGCTTTTTTCACACTTACAAACTGCTTCACAGAGCATCCTGAGTCCTGAAGAATTACCCAGTAATCACCTACAGAAACTCCTACTATTGATTGAGTAGTTGCACCAGTGCTCCAACGGTAAGATTGATATCCTGGACCTGCATCTAAAGTAGTTCTGTCATCAATACAAATGTATTTGTCAACCAATATAGGAGATCTTTTTGGAGGAGTTACTTTAAGATTTATTTTTGCTATTGCATAACAACCATGTGAGTTAAAAACTCTTGCATATACAGCTCCGTTTCCTGAAATATAAGCATCAACCCCTAAAATTTCATTGGTTCCGTTGCTTGCATCGGTAGAGGTAGGATAGAATTTTTTTGTAATCGGTGCTTCAGCTGTTACGTTTGCACTCACTAGATTAAATCTCCCTTTAGTTTCATTGTTTTCTATGAAACATTCTGTTAAAGTTGCCTCTGTAACTACTGGAGTAGGGAAGAAATCTAAAGTAATTTTAGCATTTCCTACACACCCTTCGGCTGTTAAAACTCTTACATATACTGAACCTAATCCTGAGAAATAATTTGTAGGATTGGTAATCTGATTAGTATTTGCTTCTAAATCTGCTAGAGTAGGATAGAATTTTTTTGTTGTCGGTACAGCATTGTCTGTCACGTTTGCTGTCGTTAAATCAAAAAAACCGTTTCCAGCATATTGACAAGCTTTGATGGTTCTATCTGTCAATACAAAAGGAACCACATTTAAATTTAAAGTGATTTGTTCACAATCTACAAACTCAGCAGCATTACCACAGAATTTATAAACAATCTTATCCGGGCCTAAATATCCTGGGTTTGGAATGTAAGTTATTATTCCTGTAGCTGGGTTAAGTGTCGCAGTTCCGTTAGTTGGCTGTGTAACGATTTGTACAGTTCCCGGTACTGGTGTTTGGGTTGAGCTTGTAAACGTTGGTACGATAGCTTTTGTACCACAAATATTAATATTTTGAGTTGTTTGTCCCAAACAAGTAAAGACTTTGTATATTGGTGTTGTCACCGGTGGACAAGTTCCCATTGTTACTTTTACAGTATAGTTTCCGGCAACAGCGGGCGTTATTGTGTGCGTGGTCGCTCCTGCAATTGGTGCATTGTTTAAGAACCATTGGTAGGTTTCATAACTGTCATCAACTTCCAAGATAATTCCAGGAATACATTCACCAGTCTGTTTTGCAATAATAGGAATTGAAGAAAAACCAGCAAAATATCCTCCATATCCTGATGTATTATATCCTCCATTAATACCGGCTGTTACAGCTTTGGTAGATTCAATAGTAAGATTACCTTGCACCCCCTCAATACCATAAGTAACCCAAGCGGAATTTCCTGTAAGTGGATAAGGCCCTTGTGCAGCAGTAGGAGTTATTGGTGCACCACCATTAGTAGTATAAGTAACAACAGCTCCAGCTTCAGTTAATATGTTTAGTTTAATAACCATGTCAGCGGGGGTAGGATTAGCCAATGGCATTTCATTGATTTTACCTATTTCATCAATTTTTCTAGGTAAAAAACAATTTAATGGTGGAATATAGTTAAATCCGCATGTTGCTGTACTATTTAAAACTGATACTAATTGATATACATATACATTTTTAGATGTGCTGACTAACATGTTGAAATGGCCTGCTGTTCCTTGTGCAACATAGCTGTCTCCAGAGATTCGGTACCATTGTCCTTGATTTAAAGTTGCTACAGAAGTAGTTGATCCGTTTAAAAAAACATCTGTATTGTTTTCTGTGGCAATAACAATTGCTCCTTCTACGTCAGCTTCTGTAGATCGTGTTCTTACCATTGCAAAGGTGCTTCCTAATCTTTCTACTGGAACAGATTGATCTAAGATTGCATCGGATCCTGAACCAGTATTGATTCCAAAATTTCCGTTAACATTTCCGTTTGTAAGGGTAATTGGTTTATCAGAAACAATTTTAGCTCCCATAAAAGGTGCTGTTCCTGAGGTGTTTCCCGCAAAAATGAAGGATTGACCTTTATTTAAAGTAAAAGTAGTTGTGTTTCCTGTTGGGGTACCTCCGAAAAAGTTGACCGTTCCATTCCAAGTAGCAGTTACCACAGTATTATTTTCTGTTGCCAAAACTCCGGCAGTAAAATTGTTTGTTGTTGCAGTAGATGGAGTATTAGCAACATAAAACTCTTTTCCGAGTCCTGCTTTCCCCTTACTTGTAACAATTTCAGCATGCGTTGTGTTACTCACCATTCTGAGTGTACAATAAAAAGGTTTACTTCCCTGAAGATAAATCCCTTTGGTAATTACACTAAAAGCTTCAGCAGCAATATTTGTAGATATATTGCCTACAGGAATCGCAAAAGTTACAGGATTACCTTTGCTAACAGTTACAGTTCCTCCTGGTAATAATACATTGTTGCTGTAAATGTTTACATCAAAAGGAGTTACAGAATCTGTGGAGAGATATACTGATTGGGTATATGATTGCGAATAATAGAATGGTGCAATCCAGTGTTCCGTATCTCTTTGTGCGAATAAAGATGTAAATGTGACAAATATGAATACGAGACTGAGGAGAAATTTTTTCATAAAATATAGAATTAGGATTCTTGCAAAATTAAAACAATATTTAATATATTATTAATAAATTATGATAATATTTAATAAATAATTCTTGATTATCTATTAAAAACAATTCTAAATAATAATCTTACATATGAAAAAAGAGGCTATTTCTAGCTCTCTTTAAGTGAAATAAAGTAAATTATTTATTTATTATAATTTTTTTTCATTTAAATTTCTCCGCTACTATCTGTTATTTTTATAAAGTAAATCCCATTATTTTTATTTTTCAAATTAACTGAAAATGTGTTTTTATTTTCAAAAAAGTCAGAATAAACATGTTTTCCATTGATGTCAGTAATCTCAAGTCTTCCCGTTTTTACTTTACCCATTAGGATGTTAAAAACCCCATTGTTTGGATTTGGAAATAACTTAAAGGTCTTAGCATTCTCTGTAGAAGATTGATTGCTTAAGTTATTTGGATCTGCATCTCTATCAATTTTTCTATTCAGAGTTTTATTTATATAAAAATTTAAAATCTATTCTCGATTCTTTATTAATAACCATCCAGAGTGAGAAACCGGTAATTTTGTGTCAGGCTCAATCCATTTGATAATATACCAATAAGTTCCTGTTGAAAGATTTCTTCCGCCAGATTTTCCGTCCCACCTGTAGTTGTTGCCTGAAGATTTGTAAACTGCTGCACCATAACGGTCAACAACTTCAATGCTTACCTGATCTTTTATTCTTAAATCAGAATAATCTAAAACATCATTTCTTCCGTCTCCATTTGGAGTGATGGTATTAATTAAATTTAAAATTAAAAAATCTTTGATTACAGGTTGACAGCCATCTTTTCCAATTACATAAACTTTATAAGGACCTCTCGTTAAACCAGTAAATACATTAGAGTTTTGATAATCTGAACCATTTAATGAATATTGGTATGGTGCATTACCTCCCGTAACATTAATTGTTGCGGTAGTTCCTGTAACAACAATGCTTGTAATAGTTGGAGCCTGTGCAGCAGTTACCGTTACAGTTTGTCTGTATGTACAACCATTAAAGCCTAAATCTACATAATAAGTTCCTACGCCAACAGTAATGGTAGAAGTAGTGGCTCCTGTACTCCATAAATAAGAAGTGAATCCGTCTCCTGCATTTAAAACTGCTTTGTCATTTGAACAAATAATCTGATCTTTCAGAACTTCAGATTTTTTTGGAGATCTTAAACTTATTTTTAAAGTTGCTGTATTCGGACATCCGTTATTACTCGTGAATCTAATATAAAATGTAGCCGGAGTGGTAATAATTTGATTTACTGCTAATCCGTTGATTCCTGATTGCGCGTCTGCCAAAGTTGCGTGGTAAGTTAATGTTACAGAAGGATCTGCAGTAAACTGATTTCTATAATCATTTAGATTAACACTTTGCGAACCATTTAAATCATTATCACAAATTTCAGCAGTAAAGTTTGTAGTAAGTAAGGTGATTTTATTACCTATAGTAAAATTAATTTGTCCAAAAGCAGTCGGGCAAATTGTACTTGTACCATCTACTCTTATATAAACGGTTGTTGCTGATGTATAAGTCCAGTTAGTTGGAAGTGTGTTAGTATTTCCAGCATTTGCATCAGCTTGACTTAAATAATATCTTACCGTAAAATTGGCAGAGTTTGTTACAATTTGCGGAGTGATAGTAGAGAAATTTACATTCACAATTCCGTCAAAATTATCATCACAAAGATTACCGTTAAAATTCACAATATTGATATTAGGAACAGCATTCACTTTGATCGCTAAACTCGCAGTATTAAAACACTGTGTTGCATTTGTAAATCTTAAATAAAAAGTTCCTGTTGCTCCGTTATTGATTGTTTGTGTTGCTGGAATTGCGTTTGCACCAGATTGTGCATCAGCCAAATTATTGTGGAAAGTAACGGCAGTTGAAACATCTGTGGTGAAAATATTTTTATAATTATTTAGATTCACCGTTTCAGAACCATTCATATCTGTATCGCAAATTTCTACAACGTGCGTTGGAGTTAGCAAAGGAACTTTGTTTTTAATAACAAAATTAATTTGCCCAAATGCAGGAGGGCAACCGTTTGTGCTTTCAACTCTTACATAAACCGTAGTATTTGTAGAGTAGTTCCAGTTAGTAGGCAATGTGTTATTATTTCCTGCAGTTGCATCAGCCTGATTTAAATAATATTTTACAGTAAAATTAGCTGAATTGGTAACAATTTGTGGAGTAACTGTTGTAAAATTGATGTTGATAACTCCAAAAGAATTATCATCACAAAACTCTGCATTATAAGTGCTTGTATTGATGTTTGGAGCCGGATTCATTGTCAATGTAATCTGTGCAACTTTAGAACATCCGTAAGCCGAAGTTACATTAGCATAAATAATTCCTGCAGGTCCTGTATAATTGGTTGGATCAGTAATTTGTCCCGTTAAATTTGCATTGGTAAAATAAGTAATAGTGGCTCCAATAGCTGATGTAACACTTGCAGTCGTTAGATTATAGATTCCATTTCCGGCAGCGCTATTACAAATGCTTATTGTGGCATTGTTTACCTGAAGAACATCTGTGTTGATGATGATTTTAAAATATTCAAAAGCAAAAGGATTTCCATTTCCCTGAATATAATAAACAAATTGGTCTGTAGTATTTACAGTTGTCGCATTGGGTGTGTAAGTAATTTGTCCTGTGGTTGGGTTTACTGTTGCGGTTCCATTCGTTGGCTGAGAAATAATCGCAGTTAATGATGGAACAATGGTTTGTGTAGAACTAGTAAATGCCGGAGTAATCACTTTGGTATTACAAGACCCGATGGTAAAAGTTGTTGTTGAAATTGGCGGACAAAGTGTGTAATTGTATATTGTCGTCAATTTTGTTTCACAATTGTTCTTAGTTACTGAACAAGTATAAGCTCCTGCTCCATATAGTTCAGGATTAATGGAAAAAGTAGTTGCGCCTGGAATTGCAACACCATTTAAATACCATTGATAACCATCGTAATTATTATCAACCTGCAAAAGAATTCCGGCGTAGCAATCACCGGTTTTTGTAATTGCCGGAACTGATGAAAATCCTGCAAAATATCCTCCGTATCCTACAGCGCCACTTCCTGCAGCAATTCCTGCAGTCATTGCTTTCGTAGAGTTTAATGTTACATTTCCTGTTACATTTTGGATAGAATAACTTACCCAATTCGGATTTCCTGTTACAGGATAAGGTCCGTTTCCTGCTGCAATATTACCTCCGTTTAAGGTTACGGTAGCTCCGACTTGAGTGATAATATTTAATCTTGTCGCAAAAGTCTGTCCTCCAATTCTGTTGATAAATCCAATTTCGTCAATTTTATTTGGCATAAAACAGCTTAATGGCGGGATGAAATTCATTCCTCCGGAAGCATATTCATTTCCGTTGGTAGCACCTGAAAGAAGCTGGTAAACATATACATTTTTAGTTGAAGAAATATTCATATTATAATGACCATTTCCCTGATGTTGGTATCTTGTACTTGGTACTAAATAATGTTGACCTTCATTAAGGTTTATTACAGCTCCGCTTCCGTTAAATGTGATCTGTGTATTGTTTTCTGTAGCAATAATCAGAGCGGTTTCCATTTCAGAAGTTACCGTTCCGTTTCCTTTTACTACTACAAAATCTTTTCCTAAACGATCTACAGGAACCGCCTGATCCATCAAAATATCATTGTTGGTAAGGTTTTGAGAAGTATAGGCTGCGTTAAAGTTTCCGTTGGTCACAGAAATAGCTTTTGTAGCAACAATTTTTGCTCCTACTAATCCTGTTTTATTGATATTAGACCAAGAACTTACAACATCTAAGATGTAAGATTTTCCTTTATTAAGTGTAAACGTTCTTGTGGGTGAAGATATTCCGTCTGAAAAAGTAATACTCGGATTGTAACCGGAAATTGTAACGACCGTATTGTCTTCAGTCGCGGTAACTCCGATTGTAGCATTCATGTGGTTTTCGGATCCTGAAATAGGAGCTACGCCCGCATAAAATGTTGTTCCTAAACCTGCTGCTCCTTTTGAAGTAAGAATTTCAGCATGATTCGACATTGCAAACCTATAATTGGCAAAGAATTTTTTAGGACCTTTCACATTCAATCCCATGTTATTCGGGGTAAACAACTGGTTTTGAGCTGAAGCGATCAAAAAATTATTGGGAATAATTACTTGTGTCGGATTATTCTTACTTACCTGTACCGTTGTATACAATGTGTTATTGTTGAAGATCTGTACCGAAAAAGGCACTGTTTCATTGGTTGATAAATATAAATATCCTTCAAGACCACCGGTTCCGGCCTTTGCAGACATTGGAGCAAACCAGTGCTCTGTATCAAGTTGAGCATTAAGGATAAAACACCAAAATGTACAGATAATAAGTAGAAATCTTTTCATGCCTCAGTTTTAGGGGCGACAAATTTAAGTATTAATAATCAATTTTTTACAGTATTTTTTTTAACACTTTTTTAATATTTAACGAAATGTGGAAAACTTAAAACTAATTTCATATATTATTAATATCGTAAATTGAAGTTTTCACAAAAAAAATCCCGATGAAAGAATCATCGGGATTACTATTTTAAATTTGAAAAGCTATTATAAGCTAACTCTTACAAATCCTGTTACTTTAAGGTCTCCGTTTACAGATTTTACGTAATCAGCAACAGAAATAGAACTGTCTTTGATGAAATCTTGGTGTACCAAAGTATTGTCTTTGTAGAATCTCTGCATTTTACCTTTCAAGATATTATCGATAATGTTTGCAGGCTTACCTTCTTCAGTAAGTTTGTGTCTTTCGATTTCCAATTCTTTGTCGATAGTTTCCTGAGAAACAGAAGTTTCGTCAAGAGCAATTGGGTTCATAGCAGCAGCCTGCATAGAAACAGATTTAGCAGCTTCGTCAGCTCCGTCTACTTTAGCAGAAAGTGCAGTGATTGCAGCGATTTTGTTTCCAGCGTGGATGTAAGCTCCCAAGAAAGGTCCTGTAATTCTTTCGAATGCACCAATCTCGATTTTCTCACCGATAACTCCAGTTTGCTCGATTAATTTATCAGCAACAGTCAATCCGTGGAAATCTGTAGCCAATAATTCTTCTTTAGTAGCAGCGAAAATAGCCATTTCAGCTAATTCGTAAGCTAACTCGATGAACGCTTCGTTTTTAGCAACGAAGTCAGTTTCGCAGTTTAAAGAAATAATAACACCTAAAGTATTATCTTCGTTTACTCTTGCGATTACTGCACCTTCAGAAGAATCTCTGTCAGCTCTGTTAGCAGCAACTTTCTGTCCTTTTTTTCTAAGGATATCTACTGCTTTTTCGAAGTCTCCTTCTGCTTCAACTAGAGCTTTCTTGCAGTCCATCATACCTGCACCTGTTTGGTTTCTTAATTTTGCTACGTCTGCAGCAGCTGGTGAATAAGACATAATATTTATTATTTTTTATTTAAAATTATAATTAACTTTAATAGTTTATTTTTGAGCAGGGCAAAGATAATGATTTTAATGATAAACTAAAAAATGACTTTTAACGTTATAGTATTTATTTAATAAATTTTTAAAGATTTTACATGAAAAAACTATTTCTAATCATATTCCTTTCCATTTTCAGTGTAGGCTTTGCTCAAAAGAAGAAAAAAGCCAAAACTAAAGTTGTTGCTGAAAAAGAAACAGTTATTATTTATACGCTTGAAGAAGCTGAGTCTACTGCAGAAGCAAGAATTATAGCGGGTTTTATTAAACAAAATCCGGGACACGAAAAAAACGACAAGTTAAAAAGAAAACTTATTGATATTATTATGGCAGATAATTCCATCGAGGCGAAACCGACCATAAAACCTTTAAGTAAAAATAAAATTGAAAAAATTGTAAGTAATAACGAACTTAATAAAGGTAAAACTTTAGCTTCAAATACCAATGCAAAAACGGCCACTACACCAGAAAGAACGGTTAATTATGCTGCAGTAGCAAGTTCAAGTAAAAAATCCGAGCCAAGTGATAAGGCAAAGAATACAGCTACATATCTAAGCCATCTTTTTAATTACGATCCTAACGATAAAGAAGCATATATTAATATTAAAAATAAATCGAAATGCAGACTTATCGTAAAAATAAGCGGAAAAAAATATTATAATCTTGATGTGCCGCCAAACGGACAGAATTTTGTAATGGTTGAAAAAGGGGAATATGTTTTAACAACATCGGTTTGTGATGCAAAATATTCTTCACTCAAAAAAGTAACAAGAGATATTGAAATTCAGCTAAATGTTGCTGAATAAAAAATAATAGAAAAAGTGTAAAATAAAAAAGCGGTTAAGATTTTTCTTAACCGCTTTTTGTTATCCTTTAAATTGCCCCATCGCAATAAATTTGTCTTGTCTGTGAGTTTCTAGTTCCTTACCTGTAAATTTAGAGAAAGCTTTTATATTCTGTAAAATAGAAGCTTTTAAATTTAAATAAGCAACTTCCGGGTCATAATGAGCTCCACCAAGTGGTTCTTCTATAATTCCGTCGATGAATTTTTCTCTCAATGCATCTTTCGGAGTAAGATTTAATGCGTTTGCAGCATCTTCTTTATGATCCCAGTTTCTCCAAAGAATTGAAGAACAACTTTCTGGTGCAATTACGGTGTACCAAGTGTTTTCTAACATGTAAACTTTGTTACCAACACCAATTCCTAATGCACCACCACTTGCTCCTTCACCGATAATGTAAGTGAAAATAGGAGTTTTAAGCATTGTCATTTCGAAAATGTTTCTTGCAATTGCTTCACCTTGTCCTCTTTCTTCAGCTTCCAAACCAGGATAAGCTCCCGGTGTATCTACCAAAGTAACTACAGGAATTTTGAATTTTTCAGCAAGCTTCATTAGTCTTAAAGCTTTTCTGTATCCTTCAGGATTTGGCATTCCGAATCTTCTGTACTGTCTTTCTTTGGTTGTTCTCCCTTTTTGAGTTCCCAAAATCATGATTCTTTGACCATCCAATGTAGCCAAACCACCAATCAATGCAGGATCATCTGCAAAGTTTCTGTCACCGTGAAGCTCAAGAAAGCTTCCTTTATCTACCATACCTTTAATGTAGTCTAAAGTATATGGGCGATCCGGATGACGCGATAACTGTACTCTTTGCCAAGGGGTAAGATTTCCGTAGATTTCTTTTTTTGTATCTCTGATCTTGTCTTCGATCTGGCTGCATGCTAATTTTACATCAACACCACTTTCTTCTCCTACCAAAGAACATGTTTGATATTGATCCATCAGCTCTTTTATAGGAAGTTCGAAACTTAAATATTCCATTCTTGAAGTAAATTAAATCTTTCAAATGTATGAAAAATTATGAAAACCTATTTAAAATTATTTACAGCATTGCTTATTCTGGCGATACTTTCTTCTTTTCCAATGAGTTCCAAAATATCCGGAACGTCTGGTCCTTTCAATTCTCCTACCAAAGCTAAACGAAGAGGCATCATTACTTTCCCCATTCCCAAACCTTTGTTTTCAGCAAAGTCGTGTAAGTTCTGTTTGATGTTTTCTGAAACGAAATCATTGATTGAATTTAAATTTTCAGCAAATTCAGTCAAAAGATTTGAAGTTTCGTCATTCCAAGCTTTTTTTGAAGCTTTTTCATCGTAAGAAGTAGGTGCTTCGAAGAAAAACTTTCCGTTTTCGTAAATGTCTTTCGGGAAAGTAGCTCTTTCTTTCATCAGATGAATAATCTTTAATAATTTTTCATCATCTATATTTAAACTTAAATCTGAATTTTTAAGAATATTTGATAATTCTTCATCAGAAGTTTTTTGAATATACTGATGATTGAACCACTCAGATTTTTCTTTACTGAATCTTGCTCCGGCTTTATGAACTTTATGTAAATCAAATTCTTTTACCATTTCATCCAAAGACAAAATTTCTTTGTCATCTGCAGGAGACCATCCTAAAAGCGCGACCATATTGATGAAAGCTTCAGGAAGATAACCGCTTTCTCTGTAACCTTTAGATACGTTTCCAGTTGCAGGATCTGTAAAGTTTAAAGGAAATACCGGGAATCCGAATTTGTCACCGTCTCTTTTGCTTAATTTTCCTTTTCCTTCTGGTTTTAAAATTAAAGAAAGGTGAGCAAACTGAGGCGCTTCCCAACCCATTGCTTCATATAATAAAGTATGCAAACCTAAAGAAGGCAACCATTCTTCACCACGAATAACGTGAGAAATTTCCATCTCGTGATCATCGATGATATTGGCGAAATGATAAGTAGGCATTCCGTCGTTTTTTACCAAAACTTTATCGTCTAAAGTATCTGTATTTACCGCAGAATTCCCTCTGATGATGTCTACCAAACCTAAAGTTCTGTCAACAGGCATTTTAAATCTTACAACGTAAGGTGTTTTTGCCTCCAACAACTTTTGAACTTCCTCTTCAGAAAGTGCAAGACTGTTTCTTAAACGGTTTCTGGTTTTATTGTCATAAGAGAAAACATCGCCTTTAGCTTCGTATTCAGCACGGATTGCGTCTAATTCTTCCGCTGTGTCGAAAGCGATGTAAGCATAATCTGTTTTTAGGATCTGCTCTGTATATTTATCGTAAATATCTCTTCTTTCAGATTGTCTGTATGGAGCAAATTTTCCGCCTTTTTTAGGGCTTTCATCGGGGATGATTCCGCACCATTCTAAGGCTTCCTCAATGTATTCTTCGGCTCCTTCTACATATCTTGCAGTATCGGTGTCTTCTATTCTTAATACAAATTCCCCACCCTGATTTTTAGCAAAAAGATAATCATACAATGCGGTTCTTACGCCTCCCAAATGCAAAGGTCCTGTAGGACTTGGTGCAAAACGGACTCTTACTTTCTCCATTTTAAATAAAATTTTTGCAAATTTACTTAAAATTAAATGTTTTAATGATGTTTAATGTTTTCTATGTTGGGATTTTTAATCTTAATATTTACATTTGTATAAATTTTGAATTCAAAAAATATGTTAGAAATTGGCGAAAGACCTTGGGGTAAATATTATGTTTTGGCAGACGAACCTAATTATAAACTGAAAAGAATTGAGGTAAATCCGGGGCAAAAACTATCATACCAATATCATCATAAAAGACAAGAGCAATGGACGATCATTGAAGGTGATGCTACCATAATTTTGGATGATAAAGAAATAAAATTGTCTTACGGCGAAAGTATTTTCATTCCTTTAGGAGCCAAACACAGAATCATGAATCTTTCAGAAAAACCAGTTGTCTTCATCGAAGTACAAACAGGAACTTACTTTGGTGAGGATGATATTGTGAGGCTGAGTGATGAATATGACAGACAATAATTAAATGGAAAAATTAATATTATTCGTAAAAACTTACAGAGCTGATTTTGAGTCTTGTAGTAAGCTGATTGAGTCAATTAATCAATATAATAAAGATGAAATAAAACTTCTGATTTCTGTAAATGACGAAGATATTAGTTTTTTTAAACAAAATCTACAAACCGATCTTTTTGATATTATAAAAGACAGTGATATTATTGCCATGGAAAATAAAGATCCTTGGCAATATCAACAAATTGTAAAATCTCAGTTACATAGACTAAACATCACAGAAAACTATGTGTGTTTAGATTCAGATTCTTATTTTATCAAAGATTTTTACATATCTGATTTTATTCAGGATGATGTTCCTTATACGATCATTCATCAACAGAAAGAGATGTTCTCTTGGTTGAGTAATAATCGTAAGCATTTTAAAGATGATCCGAAACAATATTTTGAAGATATAAGCAGAAAAATAATGGCTAAATTCGGACGTAAAGGGATTTGCTACGATTATGGTCCTTCACCAACAATCTGGTCAAACAAAGTTTGGAAAGATTTTCAAGAAAATTACTTAGACGCAAACAATATCAATTATCCGGATCTTATTCACGAGTTTCCAAGTGAATTTACATGGTATGGTGAGTGGCTTTTGAAGAGCCGAATTATTCCTTTATTTCCGAAAGAACCTTTGTTTAAAGTTTTTCATTATAAGAAGCAGTTTCAGGATTTTATAAAAGAAGGTCATACAAGAGAGTCAATTAAAGAGAATTATTTGGGTGTTGTTTTGCAATCGAACTGGAATCGTGACTTGAAATGGTATCAGAAAAAAATTAGTTTATAATTAAAAAATCAAATTTTGATCCCGATGAAAGTAATCTTAGACGCCGATGTTATTGCAGATTTCTATAAAGATAACCGTACCGGAATTTTTCGTGTTACTTATGAGATGTTCAAGGCTCTCAGCGAAAATAATTCAGTAGAGACTTTCTATGCTCATCTGAGTCTGTTTAATTATGAAACGAGTACGAGAGAATTAGACAGTTTTTTTGATCAGAATTCCATAAAAATACAAGCGGCAAATCATAGAGATAAAAGAAAATTTTTACCTCTTAGAAAAGAAAAGTTATTTCGAAAGCTATACAAAAAGTTTGGAGTTTCCAATTTTGCCAATACTTATTTTGAAACCTTTAAAGAAGCTCAGATTTTTCATTCTTTTTATTACCCTATTAATAAAGAAATCAGAAAGTTTCCCAATTTAAAAAATGTTATTACAATTCATGATTTGATTCCTATTTTGTTTCCCGATCTCCATTTTACTTCTAGTTTTATAAAGGAAATTATTGCAAGTATTGGAAAAGACGATTATGTCGTTTGTGTTTCTGAAAATACTAAAAAAGACTTGTTGAAATTTGCTCCTCATTTAAATTCGGATCAAGTTTTTGTTAATTTATTAGCGGCTTCAAAATCACTTTTCTACGTTTGTAATGATGTAGAAAAATTCAATGTCATTAAAGAGAAATATAATTTACCAGAGAAATATTTTCTGAGCGTAGGTACATTAGAACCCCGCAAAAATGTAGATTTTGTAATTCGAAATTTTCTTCAGTTTATTAAAGAAAATAAAATTGATGATGTAAGTTTAGTTCTTGTAGGAGCAAAAGGTTGGGATTACGACAAGATTTTCGAGCAATACAATAATGCTGAAGAATTAAAACATAAAATAATCATCACAGGAAGAGTTCCTGATGAAGAGTTGGCTAGTTTATATAGCCACGCTCATTCTTTTTATTATATGTCTTTATACGAAGGCTTTGGTTTACCTCCTTTAGAAGCTATGCAATGCGGTGTTCCTACGATTACGTCAAATACTTCTTCATTACCGGAAGTGGTGGGAGATGCGGGAATTACTCTTGATCCTCAAGACAATAATGCACTGCAGGAAGTTATGCTTAGTTTATATCAAAATGAATCTTTAAGATACGAGTATTCTCAAAAAGGTTTGGAAAGGTCAAGACTTTTTTCGTGGGAAAAAAGTGCAGAAGATCTTATTAAAATTTATGAAAAAATTATTCAGGATTAAATTTACTTTAATGTGATCGTTTTAGATATTTAAAGTTTTTCCCCAAAGCTCAACCGATTTTTTTTCTGAAAAATTATCCCTGAAAAAATGGATGGCTTCCTGTTTTTGTTTTTCGTAGTCTGATGAATTGTTTAAAAGATTTTTGATAATATCTGCAAATTCTTTTTCGTCATCACTTACCCTACAACCGTTATTTTTTTTGTCTGAAAAACCGTCAACAGCTTTTTCGGTTCCTACAACAGGTATTCCGTAAGACATTGCTTCTACAACTTTGATTTTTATGCCAGTTCCTTTCAGCATTGGGCAGATCGCAATTTTGCTTTTCTGATAATACGTCTTTAGATCATCTGCAAAAAATACTTTTTCAATACTTTCATGATCAGGAACGTGTTTACAGATTCTTCCAATAATACAAATTTTTATTTCTTTAGGAAGAATAGGCAAAACTTTTTCGACAAACCAGTTAATTGACAATACATTGAAAGGATTGTCGCTGCCTACAAATATAAGATCGTATTTTTTTTCCGTATTTGTATCTTCGAAATTTTCCGGAAAACTTGGCGGAATATTAATTACTTTATCTCCTAGAAAGCTTTTGAAAATAAAATATTCATCCTGCGAAATGGTAACCACTTTATCATAAAACGAAAGATTATTAATTTCTTCACCAAATCTTTTGCCTAAATCTAAGTTTTTATTGTTATAAAATTCATTCAGAGTAATCCAGTCGTGAGTATCAACGATGGTTTTAGCTCCTTTTAAATCCTGATTGCGGATGAGGTCTGTCCAGAATTCATAATTGATAAAGATGTAATCGTACTTTTTCTTATCAAGAATAGCAGCGAAATTATCTTTCAAATATTGAGTAAGATATTGATTAGAATTTTCTTTATTAAATTTTTTCTGAATTTTATATTTCCAATATTCAAAAGTCAGTTTTTTCTTGGGTGGTTTGGTTTTTAGAACAAAAACTTGATTAATGATTTCAGGATCAATTCCTTCAGCAGTATCTCCGAAGCTATTGTAATAATCTTCTACACCAACAAGATCAATATTTAAACCTAATGATTTCAGTTGTTTAAGATTGGTATAAGTACGCAATACATTTCCGGCTCTTTTGGAGAAAGGACTTTCAGGAAAGAAAAATAATAAGTTTTTATTAGAAAAATTCATTAATGATTTTGTTTAGGATGAGAGTCTTTTGAAAGTTGAGGAAATAAATGCTTAAATTCGTTTTCGCAAAAAACTTAGACAAAATAATAAATTTAAAATGGGAATTAAAAGGTTTTTTAAAAATAAAATCAAGGATTATCAATTTATCAAAAATAGAAGAAAGATATCTGTCGATCTTCAGAACCTTGATTTTTTTAAAAGTCATTCATTTAATTTTTCCGCACAGACCAATCCTGAAGTTTCAATTATTATTCAAGGTATCAATGATTTGAAAATGGTTCTTAATTGTCTTTATGCGATTGAAAAATACAACCAGAATATTTCCAAAGAGGTTATTGTTATTAATGATAAAAGTTCTGAAGTTCAGCAATATTTAGAAAAAATAAAAGGAATAACCCTCATCAATAATGAAGATAGCAATGGTTTAAATCAAGCGATAAATCATTCAATTGAAAAGGCAAAAGGAAAATTTATTTATCTTTTAGATTCTCATGTTTTAGTTCAGGAGAATTATTTGTCAACTTTAATTGATGTTTTTAATACCAAAGAAAATGTTGAAGCCGTAGGTTCTAAAATGATTTCTGCTGAAAATACTATAATTGAAGCCGGAAATTTAGTTTTTGAAAATTCTGAAATCGTTGGATTGGGTAAATCTGAAGCAATTGATGCTCCCCAATTTAATTTTGTAAGAAAAGTAGATTTTTGCGACGGAAGCTTGTTGTTCTCTAAAATTAATAAAAACGGAGACTTAAATTTACTGAATGAAAACTTTTCTTCACCATATTTTGCAGTAGCTGATTTGTGCTTAAAGCTAAAGAAAGAAGAAAATTTAAATACTTATTATCAACCACTTTCAGAAGTTATCTGTTTTAATAATTCTTTTAAAACAACAACTAATAATGACAAAGTGGATTTTGCAAACCATTGGAATTCTTATTTTACAAATAAAAAAAGTGTAAAAAGCGAGAAAACCAATTACAGTTCCCATTACAAAATTCCAAATTTTCTTTTTTTGGAAGAAAATATGCCAAAACCAGATCAGGATTCAGGTTCAAGAAGATTTATGGAAATTATAAAAATTCTTCAGAGAAACGGACATCACATTGTTTTAGCGGTTAAACATTTTGATGCAACTAAAGATTCTGATTATATTCCTTATTTTCAAAATGCAGGTGTTGAAATTTGCAGAGATTATGTAAATGCCCAAAATAAAATTATAAAAGTAGAAGATCAGGTTGTAAATGCTTTGTCGTACGTTGATGTGATTTGGATTTTCAGACCTTTAGGTTTTAATCATTGGTATAATTTAATCAATGGAAAGATAAACAGGCAAAAAATTATTTATGATATGGTTGATCTCCATTATCTGAGATTAGAGCGTGAAAATAATTATATCGATGTCGTTACAAAAGAAAGAGAAAAGGAAATAAACTTCTTCAAAGAAAAAGAATATGCCGGAATGAATATTTCAGATGCGGTGATTTCTATCAGCGACGAAGAAAAAAATACAGTTTCTGAAAACGGGGTCAAAAAAGATAAAATTTTCACGGTGAGTAATATTCACAAACCGATAGATAATGTTCCGTTAAGTTTTTCTGAAAGAGAAGGTTTACTTTTCATCGGCGGTTACAATCATTTGCCGAATATTGATGCTGTAAAATTTTTGCATGACCAGATTTTACCATTAGTTTGGGCAAAAAATAATCAGATTAAAATTTTCATTTTGGGACCAGATTTCCCTGCAGATTTAAAAGCAAAATACCATTCTGATCGCTTCCAGATTTTAGGTTATCAGGAAACTGTAGATTTTTGGTTTGAAAATTCAAGAGTTTTTGTAGCACCACTTCGTTACGGAGCCGGAGTAAAAGGAAAAATCGGACAGGCTTTAGAATTCAAATTACCTGTAATTACCACAGGAATAGGAGCGGAAGGAATGAGTTTGGAAGATCAAAAAACAGCTTTGATTTCGGATGAAAATCCTCAAAATTTCGCAGATAAAATTCTTGAATTATACGATAATGAAAATCTATGGCAGACTTTACATCAAAACAGTCTTTTGCCGCTTTCAAAATTCTCTATAGAAACTCAGGAGCAGAATATTAAAAAGATGCTTCAGTATTTAGGCTTCGAGAATTAATTTTTATAAATTTTCTGATATTTTTTAGGCTTAAAAAACTGATACATCAATTTTCTGTACCATTCATTGTAATATTTGGCTTTATACTTTTTATTCTCACGGATTAAGCTCATAATGTTATGAAAATCTAGTCCGTTTTGTTTGTAAAAAGTATAATGTTTTTTATAAATCTCAAAGAAATTATCAGACAGTCTTGAGCTGTTGTCAATGCTTGTATTGGTCAGCGAATCTGTTGTATTTCTGATTCTGTAGAAAAATAAAAACTCATCAATTTTATGAACTTTTATGCCGATTTCAACTAAAGAAATCCAGAAATCCCAATCTTCGTAGTAGTTTAATTGAGTATCAAAACCACCCACTTTTTCAAAATCTTCTTTATAAATAAGCGCAGTAATAGGAATGCAGTTTTCAATTAAGAAATCAAAGGTGTTAAACGGCTGCAAAACCCATTCTTTATCTGTTTTTTCGAAGAATTTACCTTTTGTATAGCAGATTCTTACTTCTTTATTTTTTGAAAGAATCTGATGTGTTTTCTCTAAAAATGTTTTGTCGATAAGATCATCGCAATCCAGAAAGAGAATGTATTTTCCAGTCGCAGATTTCACACCGTTATTCCGAGCAGAAGATTGTCCTTGGTTTTCCTGATGAATGATTTTTAAATTTTTAAAAGCTGCGTTTGTTTCAATTAAATCTAAAACGGCACGTTCAGAACCATCATTCACAATAATCACTTCAAAATCCGGATAAGTTTGATCATAAACACTTTTTAAGGTTTCATGAATATAGTCTTCACCTTTGTAGTAAGGAATAATGATAGAAATTTTCTCGCTCATGTCTTAAGAAATAAGTGTTTTAAACCAGCTTTCAAAGCTATATTTATTTTTGATTTCTGCAGGAATTTCCTGATAAGGATTTTCAATAAAACTATTCAGATTCTCTTCAGCATCTTCATCGATGATGAAGATATTTTCTTGTCTGTAAAAATCGTAATTTTTCACATCCGGATTATCAGTAATTAATTTTTTTTCGTATTTCAACGCTTCAAAAAACCGGAAAGACAATCCGTTATGTTCTTTCAGTTTTAAGTCTAAAAGAGCTTTTGAGCTTTTGACCCAACTCATATTCTCATCATAAGTCAAAAACTGATTGGTGAAATTGATTTCTCCTTCAGGTTCTCTTTTATCCCAACTGAAAAGCAATATTTTTTGTGCAATTTTTTTTAGGCTTAAAATTGCTGAAATTTCTTTTAATTTTTCAAATCGCTCTTCTACATACGTTCCAATGTAGAAAACATCATTTTTAATAGTTGGTTGAGTATTATTTTCTTCAAAATTAAAAAAGAAATTAGTCAGAAAGAAGATATTTTTCTTTTCATCAACATCGTTTTTATCAAATACAAAAAAATTGTCAAAAAATTTAAGCTTCGAATAAACATTCGGCGTTCTGTTGAGACCGTCCCAATGATTACCGATTAATTTTTTTGTTTTTGTTCTAATGATATTTAAAAATTCTTCCGAAAAAAAATCGGTAGTCATCACCAGAATCGTTTCGTATTCGGGTAATCTTTTCGCTTTTTCTAGCAATGTATTTTCTATGAAAGCTTTCCTTAGAATTTCTTTGTACTTTTTATCTCCTAAAACTGTTTTTCTGTAAACATTATTAAGTTGCTCACGCCAGTTTTTATATCTGAATTTTTCATCAGAATACAGCAAAAAATCTACATTGTCATAATGCAGATAATCAAGATTTTTTTTGATGAGGTCTGAAAGTCCTGCATAATTATGCATGATGATGAGGATTCTGTTCATCGGTAAAAATATTTAAAGAATAAGAAAAGAGTAAAATGCTCAGATTTTAGTTTTTGGTATAAAGCTGATTTTTCATGCTGAACTTCTTTCAAAAAATTCTTTACATTTTCATTAGAGTCTTTTTCGAAGTAAGCAGAAAATTTTCTTTCTTTATCATTAAGCGTTCTCAGCTTTACTTTAAAATCTCTGAAGATCTTAGGTTTTTTAGCATAATCAAAACGGCTTATCAGTTTTTCTTTAGAAGCCTTATCTTTAGAATAAGAAATTCCTCCGACTTGCTGCGCGCTGTGAATACGATAGGAGAGGAGTTTATCATTTAGAAAAGCAAACTTTTTCTGTTCAGAAGAAACCAATGCAATCCACTCGTCGTGATGTAAACCTTCAACCGTTGGAAAGGGCAAAACCTGATTAATAAACGATTTTCTGATGGCCATTGAAGCTCCTGTTGCAAAATTCCCAATGGTTGCAAAAATTTTAAAATAGTCGATTTCTTTTTTGTTTTCGCTTAAAAAATTGGGGACATCCCAAACAGTATACAGATTTTGTTGCGAACTGTTTTCATCGATGATAAATCCGTTTGAGCATACAACATCAATACTTTGGTTATTTTCAAAAAAATCATTGAAAATTTTTACTTTATTGTTTTCCCAGACATCATCCTGATCGCTTAAAAATATAATTTCGCTGCTACAAAGTGAAATGGCTTTTTCAAAGTTTTTTACACTTCGTAAATTCTTTTCATTAATGTAGATTTTGAAAATATTTGGAAACTTATTTTCGTATTCAGCTAAGATATTTTGGGTTTGATCTGTTGATCCATCGTCGCACACTACAATTTCATCTACTTTCAAAGATTGGTTAAGAATAGAATCAATTTGTTCACGGATAAATTTTTCACCGTTATATGTACAAAGTGCAACAGAAGTTTTTGTCATTTAGCTCAAATTAAAAACAGTATTCACCCAATTATCTAAGGTGTATTTGTAATAAATGTCGTCCGGAAGTTTTTGATAATCGGTTTCAAAAAAAGACTTTTCAATATTACTGAAATCATCATTAAGAATCAAAATATTTTCAGGATTATAAAAATCGTAATTTTTAATGGTGCGATTGTCAGTAATAAACTTTTTTTCTAAAGCCATTGCCTCAAAAATACGGAAACTTAGCCCCATTTGATTATCTCGCTGAAGATCAAGGATTACTTTTGTGTTTTTGTATATTTTTGGTAATGATTGTTGAGGAATATTTTTGGTTCTGAACTTAATGATATTGATATTTTTAGAATCAACAATCTGAGTAATCTTGTTTTTCCAACCTTTTTTTCCGGCCACAATTGTTTTAAAATTGATGTTTAAATCTTCAATCTTGTTGATTAAAATATTAAGTTTCTGCAATCGTTGCGTGTCGTACGAAGTGATGTAAAAAAGATCAAGATTGGGGGTTTGTTCCTCAAATGGACAATATTTAAGATAATTGTAATTGGTTATTTTTTTAAATCCATGTTCTTTTACATCTTCATCATCAAATGAAAAAACAGTGTCAAAAAAATGTAAAATATGTTGAGCCGGATTTCTCGACATACTGTCGTATAAATAGGCAATATTTCGGTCAGCGTACTTTCTGATCACTTTATGTACACGCTCCTCAATGCTTTCAGGATTAATGACTAAAATTTGATCCTGTTTTCCTATTTCTTTAAGAGAGTCAATGATAAAATTCTGTCTTTTTTCGTGTTTCAGATTTTTTCCGATAAAAACTTTGCTCATCGCATTTTTCACCCTTGCCCCAAAGTTTTTGTGCGTAAAGGCACCGATGTTGATGTGGTACGCTTCTACACCTTTTTCTTTCAGTTTATTTACGATATGTTCATCATAATGCCAAAAATCAAAACTGATTAAACAAATTTTCATAAAACAAAAGTAAAGATTTTAAAGTTTAAATTTCTATTTTTGGGAAAAAGCCCATATTTTTCATGAAAAAGAATATTCTTATCGATGTTGAGCGACTTAAATATCCAAGATCAGGAATTGCAAATGTTTGCATTTCATTAATCCGAGGATTAGACGAAAAATTGTGCCATTTCAATTACACTCTTTACGGACCAGAGAAAAATATTCCAGTAACCCAGTCTGATTTTAAGGTTATTAACTGGAAATTTTGGCAGAAAAAAATTAAAATAAATACTTCGCCTTTTTCATTAATTCATGTAACACATCAGTTATCAGATTATTTTCATTCTAAAAAATCAAATCAGAAAAAAGTTGTTACGCTGCATGATTTAAATTTTCTTCATGATAAAAGTTCTGCCAGAAAAATTGAGAAATCTAAGAAGCTTGTTCAGAAAAATATAGGAAATGCAGATGCTATCGTCTGTATTTCAGAATTTGTAAAGGATGATTTCCTTAAAAATAAATATTTGTTTTCCCTAAAAAATAACATAAAAGTTGACGTGATATATAATGGATTAACTTTTCCTGAAAACGAAACCTTTAGTTCTGAAAAAAAATATGAGTTTATCAACAGAAAGTTTATTCTCAATATTGGGGTGCTTTTCCCAAAGAAAAATCAGGAAGTTTTGCTCAATCTTATCACTGGAAATGAAAGAGAATTGGTTTTAATCACTTCTTCAGCAAAATCTGAATACAAAGAAAAATTCCTTGAAAAAGTTAAAAAATTAGGTTTAGAAAAGAAGGTTCATATTCTTGAAAATGTAGAGAATAATGAAAAGTATTTTTTGCTTCAACATTGCGAGTCGTATTGTCATCCGTCATTGGCAGAAGGTTTTGGTATTCCTCCGGTAGAAGCTATGTTCTTTGGAAAACCTGTTTTTCTAAGTAATTTAACCAGCCTTCCGGAAATTGGAGGAGATTTAGCGTTTTACTTTAATGATTTTTCGTCTGATTCTATGAAGAGAATTTATGATGAAGGTATTGAAAAATTTAATGTTGATAAGGAAAACTATATAACGAAATTGAAAGAAAGAGCTTCAAAATTCAGTTATAAAAGCATGGCTGAATCTTATGAAGGATTATACAAAAGACTGTTAGATTAAAGTTTTGTTTTCCCAAATTTAAGCTTCCATTTAAAGGCTTTTAAAGAATCACCATACTTGATATCGATACGGTTGACTTCAAATCTCTTTTTAAAAGGATAAGATGCTACATTATTTCCAATTCTCATTGCAGATTCAATTCCGATTTTGTCGAGCATTTTGAAAAATTCTTTTTCTTTTGGAAATTTGCCGTAAGGATAAGCCAAAAATTTTGTGAAGTTGATTTCGTTCTGTTCTAAAATTTCAATGTTTTTTAGGAGATCTGCTTCCGCTTCTGATAATGTCATTTGCGAAAAATTCTTATGAGAATGGCTGTGCAAAGCAATTTCCACTAAATCAGGATTCAAAGATTTTATTTCATCAAAATTCATGTAGACTCTTTCTTCTCCATTCAGATTGTTTTGTATAAACTCTGTAGGAATGAAAATAGTTGCTTTCAATTGATGTCTTTCGAGGAGTGGAATCAGATATTGTAAGTTATTGTAATACCCATCATCGAAGGTTAAAATAATTTTATTCTCAATAGATTTTGACGCTTCTAAATCTTTGAAAAATACAGTTTTGAAATTATTTTTAATATAAATCAGTTGCTCTTCCAGATTTTCAACGGTAACAATCAAATCATTTTTATATGCGATAGATTGCGGTAAAACCTGATGATACATCAAAATTCTAATACTTTCTTTCTTTGAAAGCCCTAAAACTCTTTTAAGAAACTGAACCATATTCTATCTGAATTTATGAATTTCGTGAAGTTTTTTATATTTAAGGAAGGTGTAAAAAGCTGCTGTTGCTGCAGCGTAATAACCAACTAAACCGTCAAGAAATCCTAAACGTAAAAAATATGATTTGAAGAACTGAAACATAGGTTTAAAAAGAATTTTAAAAATGTTTGATTTTTTACCATTTTTATACATCTTTTCCGCCATCATCGAGGTATATTTATTAGACTTTTCAATGTGATGATAAATGTCTTTATAAGTATAATGATTGATCTTTCCTTTCAGTTTTCCTTTATTTTCAGTTGTGATAAATGATTCGTGTACAATGTCTTCAGAATATTTACCGTGACCTTTTCTGAACAATCTTTCTCGTTTTATATTTCCCCAACCTCCATATTTTAGCGTTTCACCTAAAAAAATATTGTTGAATTCAACATCATAAACATTAAACTCAGGTTGCGGTTCCGAGATTATTTTTTTGATTGATTTTTTTAGCTCTTCATCAGGAATTTCATCAGAATCTAAAAATAAAATCCATTCTGATTGACATTGCTCAATTGCAAAATTCTTCTGTTTTCCAAAGCCTAAAAATTTTTGCTGAATAAATTTTACTTTCGGGAATTTTGAGCAAATTTCTTCTGTACAGTCTTTAGAGAAACTGTCGACAATAATAATTTCGTCGGCTAAATCGTGAACTGAATTTAGATTTTTTTCGATTATTCTTTCCTCGTTAAAAGTAATTATCGCTACAGAAAGCTTCATAGATGGATGACTTACTGATGCAAAAATACAGTTTATTTTCAGAATTTTAAATCCTATAAAAAATAATTGTTATGCATATTCTTCTTTTAAATACTCATAGGTTTTAAAAGAACTTAAAGCGCTTAAATAGGAGAGGATTAGCCCTTTTTTGCCATCTAAGATTCCGAGCTTTAGAAAATACATTTTAAAGAAACTAAAGGCGCTTTTCGATAATTGCTTTACCATTTGATATGGAATTCTTTTTTCATGCAAATCTTTTGCTTTCAGTTTTGAATAGTGAATGACTTTTTTGTAATATGCGTCATAAGAATCAAAAGAAAAATGAAGAAGGTAGTTTTGTAAAGTTCCCGGATTGTCGACATTACTCAAGCCTTCATGAACTCTTTTGTTTTCGTCATAATGAGCCACTTCCTTTTTAAAAAGACGAATGTTTTTATCATTCTGAGTACCTGAATAGTTTACTTTTTCACCCATAAAAAAGAATTTTCGTTTAAAAAAGTAGGCATTTTGAGTAACAGGCTTTTTAATTTCTTTTAGAATTTCATTTTTCAATTTCGGAGTAATTCGCTCGTCAGCATCTAAAAATAGAATCCAGTCGTTTTTTGCATAAGATATGCAGAGATTGCGCTGTTTGGTAAAGTCTTCAAATTTATTTTGATAGAACTTTACCTTTGGATATTTATTTTTTATAATGTCAACTGTTTTATCTGTGCTGAAAGAATCCAAGACAATAATTTCATCGGCAAATTCTACCGAGTTTAAAGCTTCTTCAATATTTTTCTCTTCATTAAAGACTATTAATAAAGCACTTATTTTTGGATCTTCCATACCATTCACTTAATAAAAGGTTAGATGAAAAATAAACGTAAAAGTTAAACAATCGTTTGTTCGATTTATTGAATAAAAAAATAACACTCTGATTTAGAGTGTTATTTATTTAAAAATATTTGATTTTATTTTTTGAAATCTACAATTGTTTTCTCAATAATCTTCACGCAATCTAATAATTGCTCTTCAGTAATAACCAACGGTGGAGCCAGTCTGATGATGTTTCCGTGGGTTGGTTTTGCTAAAAGTCCGTTTTCTTTTAATTGTAAACAAAGATTCCATGCGGTAGAACTTTCAGGAGTATCATTGATTAAGATTGCATTCAATAAACCTTTTCCTCTTACTTTGGTAATTAAGTCTGATTTTTCAATTAGTTTTTCGATTTCGCTTCTGAATAGTTTTCCTAATTCTTCAGCTCTTTCAGAAAGTTTTTCTTCTTCTACGACATCTAGAGCAGCGATTGCAACAGCACAGGCAATTGGGTTTCCTCCAAAAGTAGAACCGTGTTGACCAGGTTTGATAACATTCATTATCTCATCATTCGCCAAAACTGCTGAAACAGGATACATTCCGCCTGAAAGTGCTTTTCCTAAAATTAAGATATCAGGTTGTACATTTTCGTGGTGACAAGCAATCAATTTACCAGTTCTTGCAATTCCTGTCTGTACTTCGTCTGCAATGAAAAGGACATTGTGCTTTTTACATAATTCTAATGCATTCTTAAGGAAATTTTCGTCCGGAACATAAACTCCAGCTTCTCCCTGAATTGGTTCAACCAAAAATGCTGCAATATTTTGAGCGTCATTTTTTAGAACTTCTTCTAAAGCTGCAAGGTCGTTGTAAGGAATTTTTACAAATCCCGGTGTGAAAGGACCGTAGTTTTTATTGGCATCAGGATCGTTTGAGAAAGAAACGATTGTTGTCGTTCTTCCGTGGAAATTGTTTTCACAAACTACAATTTTAGCCGCATTTTCTGAAATCCCTTTTACTTCATAGCTCCATTTTCTGGCTAGTTTTACTGCTGTTTCTACAGCTTCAGCTCCGGAGTTCATTGGTAGAACCTTATCAAATCCGAAAAGAGTAGTAATTTTCTTCTCGTATTCTCCCAAATTTGAATTGTAAAAAGCTCTGGAAGTTAAAGCTAATTTTTTAGCCTGATTTACCAATGCATCAACGATTTTTGGATGAGAATGCCCTTGATTAACCGCCGAATAAGCCGAAAGGAAATCGTAATATTTTTTACCTTCAACATCCCAAACAAAAACGCCTTCACCTTTATCTAAAACCACCGGAAGCGGATGATAATTGTGTGCACCATGTTTTTCTTCGAGTTCAATAAAATATTGTGAGTTTTTTGTTTGTTCTGCTATTGACATATCTTTTTTGCTTTTTACAAATTTAAGTATAATAAACCAGATGGTTCAACAGAATAATGATGCTGAATATTAGATATATTCAAGTGTGTTTTGATGGTATGAAATAATCCTTTAGAAAATATTGCTCAAACAAATTATGACTTCCAGTTTTTATATCTTTTGAAATGAATTTAAATTTTAAATAAAAAAAACCGCCTCAAGTGAAGCGGTTTTCAATATGTTTTTTAAAATAATCTTAGTGATTATCATATTTTTTATCCATTACAAAACTCTCCATGAATTTTGTTGTATAGTTTCCTGAAAGATAATCTTCATCTTCCATCAACTGTCTGTGGAAAGGAATTGTGGTTTTCACTCCTTCAACATAGAATTCTTCCAAAGCACGTTTCATTTTTGCAATTGCTTCTTCACGGGTTTGAGCCGTAGTAATCAATTTTGCAATCATTGAATCATAGTTTGAAGGAATGGTGTATCCTGAATACACGTGAGTGTCTACTCTGATTCCGTGTCCTCCAGGAATATTTAATCCTGTGATTTTCCCCGGTGAAGGTCTGAAATCAGCATAAGGATCTTCCGCATTGATTCTACATTCAATAGAATGTAATTTTGGATAATGGTTAATTCCTGAAATAGGAGTTCCTGCTGCCAAAAGAATTTGCTCTCTGATTAAGTCATAATCAATAACCTGCTCAGTAATTGGGTGCTCAACCTGAATTCTTGTGTTCATTTCCATGAAATAGAAATTTCTGTGCTTGTCAACAAGGAATTCAATAGTTCCTACACCTTCATAACCGATAAATTCTGCTGCTTTTACTGCTGCATCACCCATTTTCTCACGAAGTTCGTCAGTCATGAATGGAGAAGGAGTTTCTTCAGTTAATTTCTGGTTTCTTCTTTGTACAGAACAGTCTCTTTCAGAAAGGTGGCAAGCTTTACCAAATTGGTCACCTGCAACCTGAATCTCGATATGTCTTGGCTCTTCAATCAGTTTTTCCATATACATACCTCCGTTTCCGAAGGCAGCAACAGCTTCCTGAATTGCAGATTCCCAGTGTTCTTTAAGGTCTTCAGCTTTCCAAACAGCTCTCATTCCTTTTCCACCACCACCTGCAGTAGCTTTGATCATTACAGGATAGCCTGTTTCTTCTGCTGTTTTTACTGCGTGCTCGTAAGATTCAATTAAACCTTCAGAACCAGGTACACAAGGTACGTTTGCAGCTTTCATGGTAGCTTTAGCGTTGGCTTTATCTCCCATTCTTTCGATCTGTTCAGGAGAAGCACCAATAAATTTGATACCATTTTTCTGACAGATTCTTGAGAAATTAGCATTTTCAGATAAGAAACCATACCCTGGGTGAATGGCGTCTGCATTAGTAATTTCTGCAGCAGCAATAATGTTAGGAATTTTAAGATATGAGTCTTTACTCATTGCAGGACCAATACATACAGCCTCGTCAGCAAATCTTACGTGAAGACTGTCTTTATCGGCAGTAGAATATACTGCAACCGTTTTGATTCCCATTTCTTTACAAGTACGTAAAATACGCATTGCAATTTCGCCACGATTGGCAATTAATATTTTTTTGAACATCTTCTTCAATTTGAAAATTAGATAATTTGAAAATTAGATAATGTTATTTTAATGTAGAATTTAATCTAACATCTAATGTCTAACATCTAACTTCTATTTAAGATGGATCTACTAAGAATAATGGTTGGTCGTATTCAACAGGAGTAGCATCATCAACTAAAATCTTAACGATTTTACCGCTTACTTCAGATTCAATTTGGTTGAATAACTTCATTGCTTCGATTACACAAACTACTTTTCCGTTAGAAACCTCGTCACCTACATTTACAAAAACATCTTTATCTGGAGATGGTTTTCTGTAGAAAGTTCCGATCATTGGAGATTTAATAGTTACATATTTACTATCATCAGAAGCTGCTTCTGTTTTTTCTGGAGCTGCAGAAACCGGAGCAGGAGCATGACCTGGAGCCACTTGTTGTGGAGCTTGCTGATACATTGCCGGTTGAGCAACATAGCTTACTTCGTTACCACCTAGTGGAGTTTTAATAGTAATTTCGAAATCTTTAGTTTTATATTTTACTTCTGAAACCTCAGCTTTAGATACAAACTTGATAAGATTTTGTATGTCTTTAATGTCCATAAATTTGATATTTGATTTGCTGTCAAAGATACCAAAAAAACACAAAAAACAACAAAAAACCGCCAAATTTTATAAAAATTGGGCGGTTTCTGTATTAAAACGAGTGTTTTTCGATGAAAAGTGACTCTTAGTTTTCTTCAGTAGTAGCTACTTCTTTTTCCATTACTACTTTACCTCTGTAGTAAAGTTTTCCTTCATGCCAGTGAGCTCTGTGGTATAAATGCATTTCTCCTGATGTTGCATCTTTTGCTAATTGAGGAACTACAGCTTTATAGTGAGTTCTTCTCTTATCTCTTCTTGTAGACGATTGTCTTCTCTTTGGATGTGCCATTTTGTAATAACTTTTTTAATTGATGAGTGATGAGATTCATCATCTCATCATTAAACTATTTAATTTTTATTCTTTAAATTTTTTAATGCGTCCCATCTAGGATCGCTTTCATGTTCTTCCTCTTCTTCTATTTCTTTTGGACTGAATTTTTCAAGGATTTCCAAATCTTCATCACTTACGTTGGGTGATAATTTTTTCATAGGTATTGAAAGTGCCACGTTTTCATATATCAATTGCGAAATATTAAAAGCGTGATCGTTTGCAGGAATGGTGATAACATCTTCTTCGCTGTCATCATATTCTTCTCCGAACTTTACCAAAATACCGATTTGGTTTTCGATAGGGTAAGTAAAATCTTCGTTGGTGATGTCACAAACCAATTCTACTGTACCATCTACTTTTATTTCAAATTCTAAAAAAGTGGTGTGTTTATCAAGTAAAACATCAACTGCAATTTTAGGATTTGTAAATTCCTGATCAGTGTCAAATAATTGAAAGAACTCTTTATCTATCTCAAACTTGAACTCGTGCTTACCGGTTTTTAGCCCAGAAAAGCTTACGTCGTAGTTTCTTAACTTGTCCATAAAATGAGTGTGCAAAAATATGCATTTTTTTTAATATTACAAATAAAATTCATAACAAATTAATTTTAATTCGTTTACAGATTTTACATTTCACTTTCTATTGGTAGATCTTCATCAATTCCGTTGTCGGATGGCATTCTTCTTGGCTGTAGGCGATTGCTCATCAAATCTTTATAATCATTTCGATTGTTGAAAATTTTAATTGCCGTGAAAATAGCTTCCATAAAACTTTGCGCATCGGCGATGTTTTTTCCTGCAATATCATAGGCTACACCGTGATCGGGTGACGTTCTGATAAAAGGAAGTGCAGCAGTATAATTTACTCCTTCTTCATACGCTAAAGTTTTAAAAGGTGCTAATCCCTGATCGTGATACATTGCTAAAACAGCATCGTAATTTTTATATTTTGCAGGCTGAAAAAAACTGTCTGCAGGGAAAGGTCCGAAAGTAAGGATTCCGTTGTCTGAAAGTTCTTTTATTGCCGGAGAAATGATTTCTATTTCTTCATTTCCGATTACTCCGCCATCACCTGAATGTGGATTTAACCCTAAAACCGCAATTTTTGGTCTTCTGATCGCAAAATCTTCAATTAAAGTTTGATTTAAAGCGCGGATCTGTTTTTTTATTTTTTCTTTAGAAATATTTTCAGCAACCTGAGAGATAGGAATATGATGAGTAGAAACAGCTACTTTCAAATCTTCCGATACCAAAAACATTAAGCCTTTTTTATTAAATTTTTCTTCAAAATAACCGGTGTGACCCGCATGTCTGAAACCCATTTTTACCATCTCATCTTTGTTGATAGGTGCGGTTACCAAAACATCAATTTCGCCTTTCATTAAAGCTTCTGTTGCTGCTTCCAACGAATCTATTGCCATTTTGGTAGATTCTTCTGTAGGTTTTCCCAGTTCTACATTAGAATTTTCTTTCACAAGATTCACCATATTCAGCTTCCCATTTTGGGCTTGTGAAGCTTCGGTGATGTAATTGAAATTTAAATTAAGCTTAAAAAGATTTTTCTGATAAGTGAAAAGTTTGCCCGATCCAAAAATAATTGGAGTGAAAAAATCTGTAATAGTTTTGTCCGTCAGAGACTTCATGATGATTTCGGGGCCGATGCCGTTGAAATCTCCAATTGAAATTCCTACTCGTACTTTATGGTTTTTTGGGCTCATTTTGATTATCTTTGAAGATTATAATTTTACAAATTTAGCAAAAAATAATATGTTCACAGGAATTATTGAAGCAGTAGGGGTTATTGAGAAAATACAGGAAAACGGAACGAATATAGACTTTACACTAAGTTGTCCTTTTACGAACGAACTAAAGATCGATCAAAGTCTTGCACATAACGGCTGTTGTTTGACAGTTGTAGAGATAAAAGATGATCAATATGTGGTTACTGCAATTAATGAAACTTTAGAAAAAACAAATTTAGGGAAATGGAAAGTAGGAAGCGTTGTTAATTTGGAGCGCTGTATGAAGATGGATGGAAGACTTGATGGACATATCGTACAAGGTCATGTAGACAAAACCGGAGAAATTGTGAGCATCGAAAACAAAGATGGCAGCTATTTTGTTACTGTAAAATATAATTCAGAAGGTAATTTTGTTACAGTTCCTCAAGGCTCAATCACGGTTAACGGAATTAGTTTGACGGTAGCTAAAAGTGAAGACTTTCAGTTTTCTGTGGCTATCATCCCATATACCTGGGAATTTACCAATATGAATACACTTCAGGTAGGCGATAAAGTAAACCTGGAGTTTGATATTATTGGTAAGTACATCTCAAAACTAATTAGCAGGCAGAATGGCATTTAATAAATATAAAGGATATAGCTTAAGAAACCGTGTATTTTTCGGATTCTTATTAATATGTCTTTTAAGTGTTGCTGCATCTTCGTTGGTTCCTTATTTTGTGTTGCGGAATAATGCCCTGCAACAAAGCAAAATTGATATGCAGGAAAAAACCAATGCGGTGATGGCATATTTCGATTATGCTTTGAGCCGTACTTCTGTGCAAACTCAGGATCTTAAAAAGGTTTTAGGAAATAAGATATTTGAAATTGCAGATATTAACCAGCACGATATTATTGTTTATGATCTGAAAGGTAATTATTTGCTGTCAAATAAAGATTTGAATCTTGTTGACCGCAAAAAAGTTCCGGTGGATATTGTCAACAAAATCTTGTCAAAAGAAACCCGATACGATATTCGAGGGTATGATGCTGATAAAGATGCGGTATATACTTCATCGTATCTCGTTCTGAAAAATAATATGTGGGAGCCAATCGGGATTATCTATATTCCGTTGTATCATAATGAGTCTGCTTACATGGAAGTGTTGCATAAGTATGTGATTTACATACTATTGATAGATTTAATTATTATTGTTTTCAGTATTTGGCTCAGTTGGGTTACTTCAAATAATTTAGCGAAAAATATCACGAAATTCTCAGATATGATTACCCGTATCACTCTTTTTGAGAATGAAATGCGTCCTATTAAATATTATAAAAATGATGAACTGAACGCTTTGGCGAGAGCTTACAACAGGATGATTCTTCAGATTCAGGATCAGAAAGAAAGACTTCGTTTTAAAGCTTCTGAGGAAGCGTGGCGTGAAATGGCAAAACAGGTGGCACACGAAGTGAAAAATCCACTGACTCCAATGAAATTGACCATTCAGAATTTTGAAAGGAAATTTGATCCGCAAGATCCGAATGTTACCGAAAGAGTAAAGCAGATGAGCAAAACAATGGTCGATCAGATCGATGTTATTGCAACCGTAGCTTCTGCTTTTTCTGAATTTGCCAAACTTCCCGAAAAGAATAATGAAGTTATTAATTTAAATAGTGAAATAGAAGATATTTTAAGGGTTTTCAACGATGATCAGATATTCGTTCATACGAATAAAAGTAATATTATGATTACGATGGATCGTGTTTTCCTTTCCAGGATTATTACAAATTTGGTTACCAATGCGAAACAGGCGCAAAGTGATGATCGAAATCTTTTGGTGAATGTTGATATTGAGCAGCATCAGAGAAGAGTCATTATTTCTGTTGAGGATAACGGTATCGGAATTCCCGAAGATATGTTTGAAAAAATATTTGAACCCAATTTTACCTCTAAAAATAGTGGAATGGGACTTGGTTTATCAATGGTCAGAAAAATGGTTGAAGACTACAAAGGTGAAATTTCCGTAAAATCTGTCGTTGGAAAAGGGTCTACATTTACCATCACTTTACCGACCAATTTATAGTGAAATCTTTTAAATTTAAACAATTCGAAATACAACAGTCAAAAAACGTCTTCCGTGTAGGAACAGACGGTGTCTTGCTGGGTTCTTTAGCGAATGTGGATAATGTTTCTAAAGTATTGGAAGTAGGGACGGGAACAGGCTTGATTTCGTTGATGTTGGCGCAAAGAAATTCGCAGGCAGATTTTTCAGGAATTGATATTAATGAAGAAGCGGTAAATTTAACTAAAAGCAACTTTGAAAATTCACCATTTCATTTAAGATTAAAAAATATTCTCCAAGATTTTAAAGCGTTTCAGTCTGAAGAAAAATTCGATTTAATTGTTTCAAATCCACCTTATTTTGAAGAATCTGATTCGGAAAAAGATAAATTGGCGCGTCAAACAGTTGAATTAAATTTCTTGCAACTGATTTCAAAGTCCTCAGAATTGCTTTCTGAAAATGGTATTTTATCTGTGATTATTCCTTCTGAAGCGGGTCATGATTTTGTTAGAATTGCTCATGAAAATCAATTATTTCTGATTCGACAAGTCAATATTAAAGGAATTGAAAATTCAAAAGTAAAAAGATTAATTCTGGAGTTTTCTTTAACTGAAAAAGGAGTTGAAGAATCTGAATTTATTATAGAAAAAAGTCCGAGACAATACTCGGACCAATATCTTGAACTCACCAAGGAGTTTCATGTCTTTAAAGAAATTAGAAATTAGATTTTAGAAGTTAGTATTTTCTGAATCTCTCAATTTCTGAATCTTTTAATTTATTCGAACAATTCTGACGTATCCAATACAGAAACTTTTCCGTCTTCACATCTGATTGCTTCTCCAGGGAAATTCTGAATCATGTGATAATCGTGTGTCGCCATTACTACAGCTGCATGATTGTCTTCAGCAACTTTTTTCAGAAGCGTCATAATTTCGTTAGAGGTTTCAGGATCTAAATTTCCTGTTGGCTCATCTGCTAAAATTAAATCCGGGTGGTTTAAAAGTGCTCTTGCGATGGCAATACGCTGTTGTTCTCCACCTGAAAGTTCGTGCGGCATTTTATGCTTTTTCCCTTTCATGTTTACACTTGAAAGAACTTCGTTGATGCGGTCGTCGATTTTTGTTTTGTCGCTCCATCCTGTAGCTTCTAAAACGAACTTTAAGTTTTTTTCAACCGTTCTGTCAGAAAGCAATTGGAAATCCTGGAAAACAATTCCTAGTTTTCTTCTAAGATTAGGAATATCGGATGCTTTTAATTTAGCCAAATCAAAACCTACCACCTCAGCTTTTCCCGCAACCAAAGGAATATGTCCGTAAAGAGTCTTCAAAAGAGAACTTTTTCCGGAACCTGTTTTTCCGATAAGATAACAGAATCTTCCTTTCTTTATATTAAGGTTAACGTCAGAAAGTACCGTGAAACTTTTTTGAGCAATCTTTGCGTGTTGCAAACTTACAATACTGTCTCCGGTGATATTTGTATGTGGCATAAATTCAAATTTTATAGGCTTTTCAGAAAGCACTTTTTTCAGATTTTAAAAATAAAAAAAGATATTCTATAAACCTAAAAATTAATATATTTTAACAACAAAAAATGCCTGAAAAAGTACTTTTCAAGCATGATCTGTATATTTTGACTAAAGAATATTATCTCTTAGCTCTTGCAGAACTTACTGTAAGGCTTTTTCTGCCTTTAGCTCTTCTCGCTGCCAAAACTCTTCTTCCGTTTGGCGTAGACATTCTTTCTCTGAAACCGTGTTTGTTTCTTTTCTTTCTTTCTGATGGTTGGAATGTTCTTTTACTCATTACTATATGTTTAAGTCGTAATTATCTATTAATTTTCAGGTTGCAAAGATATTAATTTTTTTAATAGATACAAATATTACCTTTCTTTTTTTGAAATATTTTTAATTGTTTTATAAAGAGATTTATTAAAAAACTAGCTCTGTACTATTCTATATTTACTATTCATTCCGTTTAAAACCTTTATCTTTGGAAACTCAAATTTAAAGAAAATGTTTACACCTTCAGAACTTTTAGAAATCAACAAGCTTCTTGTACCGGAAAATAAAATTGTTATTCTTACCCATTACAATCCGGATGGAGATGCTATTGGCTCTAGTTTAGGCTTAAAACATTACTTAAAAGCAAAAGGTTTAGAAGCTGAGGTTGTTGTTCCCAACGATTTTCCAAAATTCCTGAAATGGATGCCTGAAGCGAAGAAAAATATTATTGGTGAATACAAAAGAAAAGTTGCTTTTGATATTATTAATGAAGCAGATGTCATTTTCTGTTTAGATTTCAACTCTCCTGCGAGAATCGGAATTTTGGGTGATTGGTTGATGAGAGCGAAAGCGAAAAAAATTCTTATCGATCACCATCAACAACCTGAAGATTTTGATTTTGTATATTCAGATACCGTTATTCCTGCGACTTGTCAAATGGTTTATCATTTCATTGAAGCGATGGACGATGAAAAATTGGTTAATCAAGATATTGCAGAATGTCTTTATACCGGAATTATGACTGATACAGGTGGTTTCCGTTTCCGTTCTACAAGTGCTACAACGCACAGGATTGTTGCTAATCTGATTGAGAAAGGTGCAGATCCGTCTGTGATCACGTCCAATACTTGGGATACGAATACCGTTTCACGTTTGCATTTATTAGCCTTGATTTTAGGTAGAATAGAAGTGGTAAATGATGGGAAAGTTGCAGTTTTATATCTGACGAGAAAAGAACTTCAGGAATATGGTTTCCAGAAAGGAGATACAGAAGGTTTTGTAAATTACGGACTGAGTATTGTCGGAGTAAAAATGGCTGCGTTTTTCATGGAAGATCTTTACGAAGATTTCATTAAAATTTCTTTCAGAAGTAAAGATGATGTAGATGTGAATCAATTTTCTAGAAAATATTTCAGCGGTGGAGGTCACATCAATGCAGCAGGAGGAAAATCGATGGAATCTTTACCGGATACGATTGAAACTTTTAAAAGTAGAATTGCCGAGGAGAATTTGTAGTTAGTTAGTTAGTTAGTTAGTTAGTTAGTTAGTTAGTTAGTTAGTTAGTTAGTTAGTTAGTTAGTTAGTTAGTTAGTTAGTTAGTTAGTTAGTTGCAAAAACTCATGACTAATAATTCAAAACTTATAACTTTTTGTAACCTCTTTCTTCAAGATCATTACAGGTATATTCATAAACTTCCTGAAACATTACGTCCAGAAATTTTTTGTTGAATAAACTGAATTTTGTCATTTTTGGAGGGTCTAAAAATATGTCGCAATGACTTGCTTTAGAATAAACAGATTTTGCGATTGCTAAATGTAAAATACGGTCAAATTCTTTCATTAAACTCATGTTTTCCAATCCGTCATAACTGATAGAATTTACGTGAGAGCCAATCAGGAAATCACATTTGTCAACAATTGGTTCTATCGGAAGGTTGTCTAAAACTCCGCCGTCAACATAAATTTTTTCACCAATTTTTACAGGAGGCAAAACAAAAGGCACGCTTGAAGAGGCTAGAAGAGGCCCGAAAAGTTCACCTTCAGAGAAAAAATCTACAATGCCGTGAGTCATTTCCGTTGCAGTAACATATACAGGAATTTTTAAAATTTTAAAATCATCTTCTGGAAAATGATCATTAAAAAGTTTAAGAATAAATTTTGAACTAAAAATCCCGTTTCTGGAAAGTTTCAGATAAGAACGTGAGAAAAAGGTGGTTTGCTTTACAATCTCCATCATTTCATCAGGTGTTTTCCCGAACGAATAAAATGCACCAACAATAGATCCTGCACTTGTTCCCGAAATAATGTCTGGTTTAAGATTGTATTCTTCCAGAGCTTTTAGAACGGCAATATGGGCAATTCCCCGCATTCCGCCTCCGGAAAGTGTAAGTCCTATAATGGGTTTCTTTTTTTTGAAAGAAAATAAATTCATTGAAAAATTTAAACCTTACTAAGATATGATTTTATATATAAATGGTATCTAATATTGATAAATGTTTTCTAAAGAACCAATTTTTTTGGTAAATGATGAAGAAGTTCAGTGTTGATAATTTCGGCGCAGATAGAAGGTTTTTCCCAATGACCGTTGTGTCCGCAGTCAAGAACATAAGATTTGATATTGGTACGATCGGGAAGATTATTAATTGTATTTTCAGTTTTTACAGCATTGTCATGTTTTCCGGCAAGAACTAAAATTCGGCATTCCAGGTTTTCTAAAACATGTTTTTTGTCCGTTCTTTCCACCATTCCTTTTACGCAGGCTAAAGCTCCAAGATTATTGGTAGTTAGTGCAACTTCCAGAGCGGTTTCTATTTTTCCTTCCAGAACATCTCTTTCATTAGGATTAAATAAATTAGGGATTCCGGCTCTTGCATAATGCGCAAAAGCATCTTTTATTATTCTGTAGCTTTTTTTACGCTGTTCTTTTTTCTCAGCATCATCCGGAAAATAAGTAGAGAAAAATAAAGTCAGACTTTTTAAATAATCAGAATATTGCTCGGCAAATGCTAAAGAAACGTAACCGCCCATCGAGTGACCAAGCAAATGGATATTTTTTAAATTTTGATGATCTAAAACTTTTTTCACTTCTTCTGCCATCATTTCCATGGTGTGAACTTCGGCTAAGATATCCGATTTTCCATGTCCCGGAAGATCTATTTTCAGTAAAGTGAAATCTTTGGAAAGGTGTTTTTCAAGATCGCTCCAGATTGAAATGTTTTCCATAAAACCATGAAGCAGAACCAATGTCTCTTTCCCTTGTCCTTTTTTTTCAAAATTGAGCATAATCTTAAAATTTTAGTATTGAATGTCAATATAATCTACAAATCCTGAACCATTTACCATATCCTGAAGTCTGTACGTTTTTCCGCCATCTTTAGATGAGAACGTTTTGGTACCTTTTCTTGTGTAAGGTTTTCCGTTGTCATTTTCCGGAATTTTTTGAGTGATTTCTCCGGTGAAATTCATGTGTTTTGCCGAAACTACCTGTATAAAACCTTTAATATTAATTGAATTATTTCCTGATTTAATACTTCCTGAAACATCATAATTATCTCTTTCGCCTTCAATTTTTGTAAAATTGACAGATCCTGAATATTTTGGTGAACTGTCATTCTGATAGAAGAATTTGTGACTTCCGCTGAAATCTTTGAAGCGGTTTTGAGATTTGATGCTGTCGTTCAGTTTTGTTCTTGCAGCATTGATGGAATCTACAATTTTTGTACTGTCAACTTTACTGTTGACTTCTGTAGTTTCTTTTTTTGAACATGAAAAGCTTAGGATTCCGATTCCGGCTAAAATTAAAATGTTTTTCATCATGGTTTGAAATTTACGCTCAAATTTATAAAAAAAGAGCATTATAAAATGCTCTAAGTTTTAAAAATTTATTCGCCACGAATACACTAATGTTTTACTGAATAAGATTTGTGCATTCGTGGCGAAAAGATAGAAATAAGTTACTTTAAAACTATATTGCTTAAAGTATTATTTTATTACGTTTTCGTAAACTTTCTTTTCCCAGGGTTTGATATCGCTTATTCCGTATCGTTCTTTTTTCGAGATTGAAATATTATCCATCATATCTACGAAATTTTTGTAATTCGCATCATCGGTTGGTTTTACAATAATGGTGAAATTTTCTTTTTTCGGAGCTTTTTCATAAGCATTAGAAATCACTTTTGAAACATTCAAACCGTTGTAGTCTGTTTCTTTTAAACCTGCTTCTGTAAGATCTTTTTCATTGCTTTGATGATAAAAAATTCTGTTGTTTTCACCAATAATAAAAGTAATTTGATTACGTTGATCAATTACTTTGTCGTTAATAGGAACAGGATTTGGATCTTTTGCCGGCAAACCCAAATCCATTACATTAGGTTTTGTAAAACTTGATGTAAACATGAAAAACATCAATAATAAAAAATTTAAATCGACCATCGGAGTCATATCGATTTTGATAGGTTTCTTGTTTTGTTTGCCTCCTGATTTTTCTTTTGTAATAACTTCAGCCATAATTCAGTTTTTTAAATGTTGAACGAATTTTTAGAATCAATGAAATTTTATTTCACTTTAAATTGATTCGATGCAAAGTTTATACCTAATTTTCATTAAAATTAAAAATTTAACAATTGAATCCTGCTTTTGATTGAAAATGTGTTATTTTGAAATAATAATTTTTTTAGACAAAATAGTTGTTCCTTGATTTTCAACTTGTATAATGTAATTTCCGTTGATTAAACCAGAAGTATTCATTGAAACATTTTTTCCGGAATATTTTTTAGATGAAATTTTTCTTCCTGCTGCATCAGTAATGCTTATTATGCTTTCAGACGGGAGGTTGTCTATATTCACAAGATCTTTTGCGGGGTTTGGATAGATCGTAATATTATTTTTAATATTGCTTTCGGTAGTGCTTAAAAATGCTCCAAGTTTTACGATCCACGCATCTCCATTTCCATGATATCCTGTAACGTCTCCATCTGCAGACTGAGTCATTCCTGCAATGATAAATCCTCCGTCGTTGGTTAGTTTTATAGAATATGCATCATCAAAAGCGCTTCCCCCTAATGTTTTTTGCCACTCCATGCTTCCCAAAGAATTTAATTTTATGATCCAGAAGTCATTATTCCCGTGATTTCCTATAACATCTCCGTCTACTGATTGAGCTCCGCCTGCAACGATGTATCCTCCATCGGGAGTTTGTTGGGTAGAATAAGCATAATCGTTGTTGCTTCCGCCAAAATGTTTTTGCCATTGCATAATTCCGTTAGAATCTAATTTTGCCACACGATAATTTGAAATTCCAAAAGTTGTGGGGTTTTCAGAATTTTGAGAATTAGATCCACCTGTAACAATATATCCTCCTTCTGTTTCCTGAATAGATTCTGCTCGGTCCGCAAGGTTGCCTGATAATGATCTTTCCCATTGAATGACTCCTGAAGGATTTAATTTTACAATCCAGAAATCTTCGTTTCCCTCATTGTATGTAATATCTCCATCGGTAGAATTAGATCCACCTGCTACAATATATCCTCCATCTGAAGTCTGCTGAATAGAGTTTGCGACATCATAAAGACTACCTCCTAAAGATCTTTGCCATTGTAGGGTTCCTGAAGGATCTAGTTTTACGATCCAGTAATCATAATTTCCATGATTTCCCGTAACGTCGCCATTGGTAGAATTAGATTCACCAGCAATGATATATCCTCCGTCTGAAGTTTGCTTAATGGAGTTTGCTGCATCTCTATTGCCTCCACCCAGAGATTTCTGCCATTGTATATTTCCTGAAGGATCTAGCTTTACGATCCAGTAATCGGCATTTCCATGATTTCCTGTAACATCACCATTGATCGAGCTAGATTCTCCTGCCACGATATATCCTCCATCAGAAGTCTGCTGAATAGAGTTTGCCATGTCGCTATAACTTCCACCTAAAGATTTCTGCCATTCTATAATTCCTAAGACATTTAATTTTACGATCCAAAAATCAGAAGTTCCGTGATTTCCTGTAACGTCTCCGTTTGTAGAATCAGATTCTCCAGCAATTATGTATCCTCCATCAGAAGTTTGTTGTATCGATTTTGCAAGATCATAAGAACTTCCACCTAAAGATTTTTGCCATTGTATGGAAGGTGCTGTCTGCGCATTCATAACTGAAAAAGAGATAATGAAAAAAGAAAGAGTAAATTTAAAATATTTCATAAGCGTTTGTATTAGTGTTGGTTAATCAAATTTAAATAAATTTATTCATATCTTAATGACTAATTAGAAAACTTGAACTAACCCTATTTAAAAACAAAAAACTCACACTTTTCAGCATGAGTTTTTAAATATATTTTGGTGAAATTATTTATTGTTTTTAAAATAATTAACCCCACATTCAAGGAATTTTTTAAATTTCTCTTTTTCCATATAACCTGAAACAGGAGTATTGATTACTTTTCCATCCGGAGTTAAAAGAACGTAATGAGGCTGCGAATTATTATTAAAATTAGCGGTCTGGAACAAGCTCCATCTGTCACCAATTGTTTTCACTTTTTTCACTTGTCCGTCTCCCAAATCAATTTTAGTTTTTTGATCTTCAGGAAGCTCTTCTTTGTCGTCTACATAAAGAGAGGCAAGTACAACATCATTCTGAAGAATTGGTAAAATATCCGGTTCGCTCCAAACGAATTCCTCCATTTTTCTACAGTTTTCACAACCGTAACCTGTAAAGTCGATTAGAATTGGTTTGTTTTCTTTTTTTGCCAATTCTATAGCGTTAAAAAAATCGTGTTCAGGATGCATTCCCAAAATTCCGTCTTTTTCATTGTGGAAATAACTAACATTCAAAGGAGGCAAAATTCCGCTTAACAATGATAGTTTTGGTCGCTCTGCAGGAATTAATCCTTGAATTAAATAAACAACAAAACCAATTCCTAAAACTCCGATGATCTTTCTTGTAATAGAAATTTTCGGCTTTTTATCATCATGAGGGAATCTTATCAATCCGAATAAGTAAATAACCAATCCAATAGCAACTACGATCCAGATCGCAATGAAAAGTTCTCTTTTAATTAAGAATGTTTTAGAAACTAAATCTGCTTTTGATAAGAATTTTAAAGCCAAAGCCAATTCCACAAAACCTAAAACAACTTTCACGGTATTCATCCAGCCTCCCGATTTTGGAAGACTTTGTAAAGCTTGCGGGAATAGCGCCAATAATCCGAAAACAATCGCCCAAGCCAATCCGAAACCTGCCAAAGCAAATGTTAACAACATCGGAACGTTTGCCGAACCTGTAATGGCACTTCCCAATAAACTTCCCAAAATAGGACCTGTACAAGAGAAAGAAACAATGACTAAAGTTAAAGCCATGAAGAAAATACCAATCATTCCGCCTGCTTCTTCTGCTTTTGAAGATTTGTTGGCAATAGAGCTTGGTAATGTAATATCGTAGTATCCGAAGAAACTTCCTGCGAAGAAAATAAAAATGATGAAGAAAACGATATTCAGCCAAACGTTGGTAGAAATTTCGTTGAAAATATTTCCTGCAATTCCATCAATTAAATGGAAAGGAAGACTTAATAAAACAAAGATTAAAAGAATGAAAAATCCATAAACCAAAGCATCTCTTTTTCCTTTTGCCGGGTTTTTATTCCCTTTTGTAAAGAAAGAAACCGTTAATGGAATCATCGGGAAAACGCATGGTGTTAACAAAGCGATCAAACCACCAATGAAACCTAATAAAAGATATGTCCAGTAATTTTCATCAATTTTAGATGAACCAGTTCCACAATCTGTTAATGGTTTTGAGATATCAATAGAAGCTACTTTTAATTGTTTAGGATCTAATTTTGCGGTCTCAACAATTGTAGAATCTCCTTTTACAGGATTTCCGGTAAGCGTTTCAACAACTTTAGCAGAATCTTTAGTTGCCTCAGTTTTATCATCGGTTACAGCTTCTTCTGTCACTCCGGTTGGAGTAATTTTTTTATTGAATTCTAAAGTATTCGGAGCAAGACAAACTCTGTCGTCACACGTTTGATAAGTAATTTCTGCAACTACATCTCCAGCTTTTGTTGGGTCTTTCAGTTTAAATTTTTGCTTAAAACCTGCAGAATTGGAATAGTAAATAATCGTTCCGCCGAAAGCTTCAGAAAATTCTTCATGCTTTTTTCCGACTTCCTGAAATTTACCAATCAGTTCAATGTTTTTTCCCGAAAGCACATATTCTGTAGGGATTCCTGTGTCTTCAGGAATATCTCTTGAGTAAATATGCCATCCGCTTTCCAGTGTAGCATTCAAAACAGCTTCATACTGATTGTTGCCCAATTCGTTAACGGTGAATTTGAATTTTACAGGATTTTTGATCTGTGCTGAAATTCCTACAAAAAGTACAAGAAAAAAAAGAAGAAATGTTTTATTAAGTGATTTAAACCACATGATGTAATTGTTTTTTTTATTAGAAAGTTTACAAAAATAAAGCTTTTTACTAAGATTTGATTTAAAACTTGAAACTGTATTCCAGATTAGCGATAAAACTTCGTGTTAAACCATCTGGTCTTACGTCTCGCACGGCAAAAGGAGCTCCTAAACTAAGCTGAAGCGCATGAACTTCATTCAAATTATAATCAAAAAACAGATTTCCGTTAACCGTTAAACCTTGAGAACCTTCAATTTCTCGTTCAATTCCAAAACTATCGGTGAATTGATCATTCGAAAGATGATAAATATTCAACAATCCAGGAGTAATCTGAAACTTGTCTGTAATTTTGAAAGGATAAGATATTCTGAGTAAAACGTCACCGCTTCGTTTAAAATCTTTAGTCGTATGAAAATTTCTCAACGGAGAATTTACAGGATAATTTTCGCCAACAAACTGATTGTTGTTTTGAGTCAATGGCTGTTGTAAAGCAGCAACCAACTGTAGTTTTTTAATCTGATATCCTGCTCCAACAATAAGATCAAAAGTACCTAAACTGGCTTGGTAATCCATTGGTAAAGCTCCTCCGTTTTTGGTTTTATTTCCGTCTGCTAAAGGGATTTTTGTACCTAAAGTAAAGCTTAAATTTTTATTTAAACGATAATTCGTGCTCAAATAAATATCTGATAATCCGAAAGTGCTTATGTTGTTTCCAACCTGTGAAAGAGACGTCACTTTAGCATTAATGGCAAATTTAGAATTGATCTGTCTGTTGTATTCTGCGTATTGACTATAAGCGGTAATCTCGTTATCTGCTTTCCCGACAGAAAAACCAATCTTTAACTGATTTTTTTGCACAGAAATAGAATCATTCTGATGCGGTTTTAAACTGTTTACAGTACAAAACCCTGCATCGCTGCAACCTTGAGCTTTTAATGAACTTGTAGCCATTGCAAACAAAAAGAAGCAAAAACTGTAGAAATATTGATTTTTCATATTGTGTGGATTTTAATTGTTTTTAAAAACTAAATTTATAACTGTTTTAAGATATCTTCCAATGAAGCTCTTTCTTTATAATCCGGATTAAAATGTCTCCACGAAATTTCTTTATTTTCATTAATAATGAACGTTGCAGAAACCGGAAGTCTTCCAGAATTATCAGATCTGCTGTCTGTAAAATCGCCTTTTAATCTTGAATTGTAAAAATCAAGCGTTTTTTGCTCCGGAGTATAAAGTACATCAAACATTTCGGCAATTTTATAATCTTCATCGTACAAAACGGTGTAATCTGTTTTTGTTTTAGCGATGGTTTTTTCAATAAACTCAGGTTTCTCTGGCGAAATAATGACCAGTCTTGCATTTTTTGCTTTCAACTCTGGTGAAATATTTTGCAGACTTTCTACATATTTGTTGCAGTAAGGGCACCATTGTCCGCGAATGAAAACCAAAACGATTTTCTCCTTTTCTTTTGATAAAGTAAATGTTTTTCCTAAATGATCTTTAGCCGAAAAATCAGCAATTTTATCACCTACCATTTTTCCTTTTACCTGATCGATTGTTTTAACCGTATTTTTTGAAAAAGCTTTATCTAAAACAGCCATTCCAACTCCCGAAAACTGTTGTGCATTATAATATCCGAAATCATATTGAATCAACTCTCCATTCTTATCTAAAAATAAAAACGAAGGATAGTTTACAATTTTATATTTTTTCACAAGCTGAAGTCCGTCTTTATCTTTTTCAGCATCAATCGCAAGATTTACAAAGTTTTTGTTGAAAAGTTCTCCGACTTTCTCATCAGTAAAGGTATTCTTTTTCATCAGTTTACACGGTCCGCACCAGGTTGTAAATAAATCGATGAAAATAAGTTTGTTTTCTTTTTGCGCAATTTTTTTTGCGGCTTCAAGATTTACATCCTGAAAATTAATGCTTTTTTCTTTTTGCGCACTTACAAAAATCCCTAAAAACAGGAATGTGCTGAATATAATTGTTTTGAACATAACGATTGTTTTTATTAAGTTCCCTTCAAAAGAAAAAAATCACCCGTTCTTTAGATGATTTTTTGTAATTTATTGATTTTCAGTTTGAAAAGTTTTGTCTTTTATTTTCCGGATCTGTTCTACGCATTTGTATTTTTGGTTTTGCGCATTATGCTTGCTGGAATATTTATATTTATCCTGAATCTCTTCAATGCTTTTATTTTTTATAAAAATATCCTGAATTAAATTCTGACAATGTGAAGAAATGGCTTTAATATATCCCGTCAGTTTTTCCCAATAATATTTTTCGTTTTCGATCGCAAGATTAATTTCCTGCTGGTTTTCTATGAAATAAGTATCGGGAAACTCGATATAAAAATGCCTGTTTTTTAATCTTTTCAGCCATAAATTTTTAGAAATTCCTACAATATAATTTCCCAAACAAGTGTAAGCTTCAAAATTATCACGATGCAGTTTCTCGTAAAGAATAAGCAACGAATCCTGAAAAATATCTTCGGCATCCTCAGAATTTCCTTTATTATTAAGAATATATTTTTTTACGTAAACAAAATAATTTTGGTACAAAATACCGAAAGCTACATTGCTGTTTTTTTTGAAATCTTCTATGGCTAAAGAATTGGCTGTTCTTCTATCCATTGTACTGTGGTTGTTTTTTGTGTATTAACTTCTGCCTCAGATCTGCGATCCTGTCGTAACGGAACAATTCCTAAAATGTGATCTTTGGCATCGCACAAAATCCATATTTTTTCTTTAGTTAAAACGGATAATTTTTCATCTCTGAAAAACTTAGATACCTTCTTTTTTCCGGAAAAACCTGAAGGATAAAACTCATCGCCATCTTTTTGTTTCCTCAGATACAAAGGGAACTGAAGTTTGTCGGTATCAAAAATCCAACTAAAAGATTTACTATCTTCAATATAATTTTTAATATTGATAGATATCTGATCTTGGTGAGAATCAAAATTTTCAACTAAAATTATTTCAGGATTTATTTCTTTTGAAAAGGTTTTTAATTTTAAAACTAAACGTTCTCTATCGACTGTTAAATGATAATCTTCTGAAAAAAAAGAGCTTCCGTTTTCAGCAGAGAAAATTTTCTGAATTTCTTCCGGTCGGTTAAAGCCATATTTTTTTAGAATCTCAAATTGTACGAAATCACTTTCCTGAGCCAGCTTTTCTTTTGATAAGATTTTGTGCTCTTTGTTAAATACAGAAAGATTTTTTTCTATGATTTGAATCTGATGAGTAACAAAATCTTTGGTCTGATTAAGAAAAGAAATACTTTTTTTGAAGTTTTCTAAAAACTGATCGTTGGTTTCAGAAAGTTTGGGAACCAATTCATTCCTGATCTTATTTCTCAGATAATCACTTTTTTTATTGGAAAGATCTTCGCGGAAATTAATGTTGTTTTCTTCAGCAAATTGGTAAATTTCTTCTTTTGAAAAATTTAATAATGGTCTCAGAATATTATTTTCATTAGCAGGAATTCCGCTTAAACCATTAATTCCCGAAGCTTTTGAAAGGTTGATGATAAAGGTTTCCAACTGATCATTCAAATGATGAGCGGTTACCAAAAAATCCAGATTTTCTTTCTCCTGAATTTCTCTGAAGAATTGGTAACGAAGTTCGCGCGCCCACAGCTGAATAGAATTTTCCGGCTGCTCATCTTTTTCCGAAACTTCATATAAATGAAATTTAATATTATTCTTGTAGCAAAAATCTTCGACTACTTTCTGATCAGAATCAGAATCTTCGCCCCGAAGTTTGTAATTAATATGTGCAACCTGAAACTTATGTCTCGAACCTTGTAACTCATTAAAAAGATACGCTAAAACCATAGAATCTGCACCTCCGCTTACCGCTAAAAGATAGGTTGGGTTATCGGATGATTGGGTAAGATTTTGAAGCAGTTTTTCAAATGCGAATTGTGTAAGCATAATGCTCAGAATTTCTTTTGAACAAAGATAATCCTATTTATTAAAATGAATTTTGTTACCTTTGAAATCGTTTAAAAAGTTTATTTATGAAGATTTTTAAAATTTTAGTAGCTTCAGTAGTGGTGTTGGGAATGACATCTTGCGTTAGTAAGAAGCAGTATGATGCTCTAAGTGGCAACTACAAACAGTGTATTGAAAATATTGGTGAGAGACAACGTGAAATTCAGGATCTGAAAGGTCAGAATTCTACATTGACGGCGGAAAATAACTTATTAAAAAGTCAGCACGATGCTTTGAAATCATCTTTGGATGCTTGTCTTTCAAACACAGGAAAGAGCTCGGCAAATATTGATAAATTGGTTGGTGAGATCAATGCATCAAACTCTTATATCAAACAGTTGATTTCTGCAAATGCTAAAAACGACAGTTTAAATTTGGCGTTATCAAACAAGTTGAAAAGATCTTTGGATAATGTAACTGATCAGGATGTTCAGGTAAAAGTTCTTAAAGGTGTTGTAATGATTTCATTGTCAGATAAATTATTATACAAAACAGGAGATTACAACGTTTTACCTGCAGCTCAGGAAGTTTTAGGTAAAGTTGCAAAAGTAATCAATGATTATGATAAGTATTCTGTATTGATTGAAGGTAACACAGATAATGCGCCATTAAGCTCTGCAAACTTACCGAGAGACAACTGGGATCTTTCTGCATTGAGAGGTACAGCGATTGCTAAAATATTGCAGACTCAGTTTGGGGTAGATCCTGCAAGAATTACAGCAGGTGGTCGTTCTGAATACAATCCTAAAGCTACCAACATGAGTGTTTCTGGAAGGTCTGAAAATAGAAGAACAGAGATTATCATCATGCCTAAGCTGGATGAGTTTATGAAATTAATGGATATCACTCCTAAGAAATAATAAGACAAAACTTAAATAAAGAATTCCGATAAGTAATTATCGGAATTTTTTGTTTTCAAACTACATCTTCTTTTTTAAGAAGCTTTATAATCTGATCTAAGAAAAAACTGCGTCTTCTTTTACGGGAACTAATTTTTGTGAATGACAATTGGGTAATCGTGTAATTCTTTTCGCCATTCACGGGTAACAAATTTGTTTTCATCATCTTCATTCGAGTATTCTTACCTCTTTCTCTTATTTTGCAGTACCACAAAGTTATCAGCCTATCATCAGGAAAACAATCCGTATTTTTACGGATATTTTTTTGGAGATTATATTTTGATTTAAGACCCAGAATTATTTTAATTAAATTTGAACAAATAAAAAAAAGAATGAGTTTTTTTGAAGAAAAAAATCCGGAAATGGATAGGTATCTGGAAAATCATGCTTCGTCTGAGCCTGAAATTCTTAAAAAATTAAGAAGAGAAACTTTTCAGAAAACCACTCAGCCGCATATGATTTCCGGTTATCAGCAAGGAAGGCTTCTAACGATTATTTCTAAAATGCTGAATCCTAAAAATGTTTTAGAAATAGGAACTTTTACAGGATATGCTACACTTTGCCTTACAGAAGGTTTGTCTCCAGAAGGAAAAATAACGACGCTTGATGTAAATGAAGATTTGGCTTATCTCCCAAGAAAATATTTCTCTGAAAGTAAATTTTCAAATCAGATTGATTTTAAAATTCAGGATGCAAAAGAATTTCTACGAAATAACGATGAGGTTTTCGATCTGATTTTTATTGATGCTGATAAAGAAAATTATGCTGAATATTTCAAATTAATCAAACCAAAAACAAAATCCGGCTCTGTAGTTCTGTTTGATAATGTACTTTGGTACGGGAAAGTTTTAGAAGAAAACCCGAAGCAGAAATCTACCCAGATTATTAAAGAACTTAATGATTTGGTGGCAAAAGATGATGATTTTGAAAATCTTATTCTACCTTTGCGTGACGGAGTAAACTTCTTAAGAAGGAAATAAAATAAGGCTGAGTTTAAGGTTAAGATTTTACAGCGTATTTTTCTAAGCCTCAACCTCAACCTATAACCTTAATATAAATTGATGGATAAAGGAATTTGTATCGTGACTGTTGCGCCTGTTCGTTCCGAAAATTCGGATAGAGCAGAAATCGTTACCGAAATTTTGTATGGTGAAAGTGCAGATATTTTGGAAGTAAATAAAAACTGGACGAAAATAAAAATGCACTACGACGGCTATGAAGGCTGGATGGATACCAAACAAATCAAACCTGTCACCGAAGAATATCTTGCTAACAGAAAGGTAACCCTCATTACAGAAGATTTTTCTTCGGTAATGACTCTTGAGGGAAAAACGTTGTTGTCAATGGGCTCTGAAGTAGAGTTTCCGGCTGTTGCATCCAGAAGAAGTCATGATGTACGTGAAAGTATTGCTTTAACGGCAAAAGAATTTCTAAACATTCCTTATTTGTGGGGTGGAAAAAGTTTTTTTGCGGTTGACTGTTCCGGTTTTGTACAGTTGGTTTATAAAATTCATAATGTGAAAATGCCTAGAGATACTTATCAACAAGCAGAAATAGGAGAGACTTTGAGTTTTGTAGAAGAAAGCCAGCCGGGAGATTTAGCTTTTTTCGAAAATTCTGAAGGCAAAATTATTCATGTAGGGATTATGCTCGACAATCAAAAAATTATCCATGCTTCCGGAAAAGTAAGAATAGATACGCTCGATTCTAGTGGGATTTTTAATAAAGAAATGAATAAACATACTCACAAACTGAGAGTCATTAAAAGCATTCTTTAAACTTTTATGGAAACTGTAATTCTTACTGTTTTTGATATTCTGAATTTAGTATTGATCCTGTTTTTATGCGTTTATACTTTAAGAATATTTAAAAAACTTCCTGAGAAAATTCCGACTCATTTTGATCTTGAAGGGAAACCCGATCATTTTGGAGGGAAAAGATTTGCTTTTTTTCTCCCTGTTTTAGCGGTCATATTTTATGTGGTTTTCTTTTTTATAACAAAACATCCCGACACCGGAAATTTTCCGTTTGAGATTACAGAGGCAAATCAGAAAATGCAGTTTCTCATCATGATTTTTCTGTTGAAATGGCTTTTGTTTCTTGTTTTATTGATGTTTTTAAATATTCAGGATTATACAATTCGGTACAGTTTAAATTCAGACTCGAAAGCAAGAGTTCACATTTTATTATTTATTCCTTTTATTTTTATCAGCGTAATGGCCGCAATAATCTCGGCATATATTTATCAATAATCTATGGCTATTTTGTATTCCATATTTGTAAATCTTCTCATTTTCGGAATGAAAGTTTTGTCGTTGTTTAATGATAAAACTAAAAAAGGCGTTGAAGGAAGAAAACAATCTTTAGAGACTGTAAAATCAGCATTTTCTTCTTCTGATAAAGTTTTGTGGATGCATGCTGCAAGTCTTGGAGAATACGAACAGGGACTTCCTGTTTTAGAAAAACTCAAAAAAAACTTTCCGAATCATAAAATTCTGATTACTTTCTTTTCACCATCGGGTTACGAAAATGTAGTTAAGAAAAAACATATTGCAGATGCGGTTTGTTATCTTCCTTTTGATAGAAAAAGCACAGTAGAAGAATTTATTTCTCAGTTTGATTGTGAACTTTTTTTTACGGTAAAATATGATTATTGGTATAATCTTTTGGCAGAACTTAAACATAAAAATGTAAAAACATTTGTGATTTCAGCGCTGTTTTATGAAAGGCAGTCTTTCTTCACAACGTATGGGAAGTGGTTTGTGAAACAGCTGAAACAAAATATAACGTGGTTTTTTCATCAGACACAACATTCGTATGTTTTGGCTAAACATATTGGTCTACTAAATTCTTCGGTAACCGGAGATACCCGATTTGACAGGGTAAAGCAATTGAGGCTTCGTAATAATCATGTTGATTTCGTTGAAGAATTTATCAGCGGTAAAAAGGCAATGATTTTTGGAAGTTCATGGCATCCAGAAGAGAAAATTGCAAAAATAATCTCTGGAAAAAATGAGAATTTAAAAATAATTATTGCTCCACACGATTTAAAAAGAGTCGATAATTTAAAAGAAATTTTTCCCTCTGCAATTTTATACAGCGAATTGCAAAACACCCAAACTCTCCAACCCTCAAACTCTCAAACGCTCATCATCGACAGCATCGGATTGCTTTCCAAATTATATTCTTATGCAGATGTTGCAATTGTAGGTGGAGGTTTTCACGAAGCTGGACTTCACAATATTCTGGAGGCAGCAACTTTCGGTATTCCTGTGATTTTCGGAAATCATTACAAGAAAAATCCTGAAGCTGATCAATTAATTTTGGCTAAAGGAGGTAAATCTTTTGAGAACGAAAACTCAGCGGCACAGTTTGTTTTAGCTTTATTTAAAAATGATAAAATGCGTTTGGAGATGTCTGAAAATGCTGAGCAATTTGTGACTAAGCAACCAGATTCTTCAGAGCTTATTCTTCAAAAGATTTTATCACTTTAAAAATCCCTGGTTCTTAATATCTTTAATGATCAAATCAAAATGATCCGGAATTTTATCGGTGTTGAACCAATTGAAGTCTATTCCATTATTGATAAACAGTTTCTCAAGATAAATATTGGCGGTGATTTTCTCGTGTGCAACTGAAAGATATTCATCAATTTCCATCCAGTAATCTTCATCTAGTTTTTTAGTTAAAGCTAATGCTTTTACAATTTTGTTAATGATATATAGATAAAGTTTATAGACATCATTGAATCTCTGTCGGCTCAGTTTTTCGTTGCTTTCAAGTATTTCATTGATCAATAAAAGATTTAAACTAATATCACCAAATTTATCGGTTGTTACCTTTACGTGTTCGGTAATTTGCGCGCTTATTTTTCGGATAAATACAATGAAGTATTTTTGATTGCTGATGTATTTTGAAGCATATTCTACTTTTTCCTTAATCAATTCTTCCATTGCATCGCGTTTCTGATCAACGGTTTCTTCATCGATTAATTCAAAATATAATTTTTTAGATAAGATTTCATCCTTTCTCAGTAGTCTGAAAATGAGTCGGTCTTTTTCTACAGATGAAAGTTGACTTAGTGCTGCTTTAAATTCTTTAGAATACTCCATTAATTAAATATTTTCGAATATTTCATAAATCCGTTTAATGCCCAGTTTGCGGTGTAATAAAGAGATTTTAAAGTAGAAAATTTCATAAAATCTTTATAAACAAGATACTGGTCTTTGATGATATTCTGTTTCTTTCTTGAAATGCTGTTTTCACGCATCCTGTATTTAGCCATTGTTTTTGGAAGCGGTTTTCCTGCGGGAATTTTCTTTAATAAATTCAGCCACATTACATGGTCTTCTCTTTTGCTTCCTTCCGGGAAAAATTCTTTTCCGACTCTCTGTGAATCGTACATGGATGAAAGAAGAGAAAGTCTGCAGGTTTTAAGCAAGTTATTAAAAGTGACTTCTTTGTCGGCTTTAAAATCTTCAATTTTCGGAATTAAATTCTCATCACATCTTGCATAATTAGAATAGGCAATTTCTGCATTTTCACGCTTCATAAAATTGACCATTTCTTCAAGAAAATTGGGTTCCCAAAAATCATCTGCATCAAGAAAAGTAATAAATCTTCCGGAAGCTTGCTGTAGAGAAAGGTTTCTTGCGTGACCTGCACCTCCATTTTTTTTAGCAATAATTAATTTTATTCTGGAATCTGGATGTTTCTGAATAATTTCAACGGAATTATCTGTAGACTGATCGTCTGTAATAAGCCATTCCCAATCGGTAAAAGTTTGATTCATTACCGAGCTGATGGTTTCTTCTAAAAAAAGAGAAGAATTGTAACAAGGGGTAATGATGGAAACTTCGGGCACGTGTTTTTTTGCAAATATAAGGCTTTGCGAACAGATTTTCTTCGGGGAATTTTTAAGGAAATGTAAATTATAGTTCAAAATTCAAAAAAAATGATTGAATTTTTAAAAAAAATCATAATTTTAACGCTTGAAAAATTTGATCTATGAAGAAATTAGCATTATTTGCAGGATTATCATTATTAGCTTTTACAGGATGTAACGACGATGACGCGCCGGAACAGATATTTCCTCTTGTTGGAACATGGTCTCCTACCCAAGAAGTGAGAACGCAGGTTCCAGCTGATGGAGTTGGGTTTTCTGACCAAATAGCTTATACAGACTGTCAGAAAGAATCTAGATGGGTTTTTAATGAAAATTCTTCTGGTAAAAGAACCAATAGAGATATGGCGGGTACAATAACTCCGACCTGTAGCACAATTTCTGAGCGTAACTTCACTTATGTGTACAACTCTTCTGAGAAAAACTTCGAAATCAAATATCAGGGAACTGTGGTTTCAGATAAAGGTAAAGTGACTTTGCTTAACGCTGAAACTTTAAATCTGAAAATTGAAGATACTACAGATCCTACAATCTACAAGTCTACAACGTATACTTTTAAAAGAATTCCGCAATAATCAGTATTTCATATTACTATACAATCTCATCTTTTAGGTGAGATTTTTTTTGTTTGTAAGGATTACATTGTAATTAATTCAAAATTAAATTTACATTTATTTTATAATCATTATTTTTGTGAAACTAGATTGAGAATTGATAATGAAATTAATTCTAATATCTAAAGTCTAACATCTAACATCTATAATAAAAAGTGTTTTACGATCATCAGCAGATAGAAAAAAAGTGGCAGAAATACTGGGAAGACAATCAAACGTACAAGACTTCCAATAATACAGACAAACCGAAATTTTATGTTCTCGATATGTTTCCGTATCCATCGGGAGCGGGGCTTCACGTAGGTCATCCGCTTGGATATATTGCATCGGATATTTATGCGAGATATAAAAGACATCAGGGTTTTAATGTTCTCCACCCGGTTGGTTACGATAGTTTTGGGCTTCCTGCTGAACAGTATGCAATACAAACGGGAACGCATCCTGCGATTACAACCGAGCAAAACATTACAAGATACGAAGAGCAATTAAGAAAAATTGGTTTCTCTTTTGACTGGAGTAGGGAAGTGAGAACTTCTGATGCTTCTTATTATAAATGGACGCAATGGATTTTTATTGAATTGTTCCATTCTTGGTATAATAAAGATACAGACAGGGCAGAATCTATCGATACTTTGATCAAATATTTTGAAGAAAAAGGAACAGAAGGTTTAAATGCCAATCAAAATGACGAATTAAACTTTACTTCAGAAGAATGGAAAAATGCTTCTGAAATTGATAAAGAAGATATTTTATTAAACTATCGTTTAGCTTACAGAGCAGAAACGACGGTGAACTGGTGTCCTGCTTTAGGAACAGTTTTGGCAAATGACGAAATAAAAGACGGTAAATCTGAAAGAGGAGGCTTCCCTGTTTTCCAAAAGAAAATGATGCAATGGAGCATGAGAATTTCTGCTTACTCTGAAAGATTATTACAAGGTCTAAAAACTTTAGACTGGCCGCAACCTTTGAAAGATGCTCAAGAATACTGGATTGGAAAATCTCAGGGAGCACAGGTTCAATTTAGTGTTGATGGTCACGACGAAATCGTTGAGGTTTTCACAACAAGACCCGACACTATTTTCGGTGCGACTTTTATGGTATTGGCTCCAGAAAATCCTTTAGTGGAAACAATTACTACAGCCGAACAAAAAGCTGAAGTAGATACTTATATTGAAGAAACTTCTAAGAAAACCGAGAGAGACAGAATGTCTGACGTGAAAAACGTTTCGGGTGCTTTCACGGGAAGTTATGCAATCAATCCGTTCAGCGGAGAAAAGATGGCAATCTATATTTCAGATTACGTATTAATGGGTTATGGAACGGGAGCTGTAATGGCTGTTCCTGCGCACGATGAGCGTGACCATAGATTTGCGAAGAAATTTAATCTTGAAATTAAAAAAGTTGTAGAAACAGAAGAAGACGTTCAGGAAAAGTCTTTTGATTCTAAAACCAGCGTTTGTGTAAATTCTGATTTCTTAAACGGATTAAATTACGATGAGGCAAAAGCATTAATGATTGATGCGATTGAAAAGAAAGGAATTGGCCACGGAACTACGAATTACAGACAGCGTGATGCGATTTTCTCAAGACAAAGATATTGGGGAGAACCGGTTCCTATATATTATAAGGATGGAATGCCTTACACGTTGCCAACTTCTGCATTACCTTTAGAACTTCCTGAAGTTGAAAAATATTTACCAACAGAAGATGGAGATCCACCATTAGGAAATTCTAAAACTTTTGCCTGGGATGAAGCGAATCAGAAAATTGTTGATACTAATTTAATTGATGATCAAACTGTTTTCCCATTAGAATTATCTACAATGCCGGGTTGGGCAGGAAGCTCTTGGTATTTCTTGAGATATATGGATCCTAAAAATGATGAAGTTTTCACAAATAAAGAACTTTCAGATTATTGGGGACAGGTGGATTTATATATTGGAGGTAGCGAACACGCAACCGGTCACTTATTGTATTCTCGTTTTTGGAATATGTTCTTAAAAGACAGAGGATATATTAAAAATGATGAGCCTTTCCAGAAATTGATTAACCAAGGGATGATTTTGGGGATGAGTGCTTTTGTTTATAGAATTGATGGTACTAATCAATATGTATCTAAAAATTTAGCAAAAGATTATAAAACTCAGGAAATCCATGTTGATGTATCTTTATTAAAAGGAACAACTGATGAATTGGATACTGAAGCATTCAAAGCCTGGAGACCAGACTATGCAGATGCAGAATTTATTTTAGAAGATGGAAAATACATCACAGGTCGTGAAGTAGAAAAAATGTCTAAGTCAAAATACAACGTTGTAAATCCTGATGATATCTGTAATGAATACGGAGCAGACGGTTTAAGACTCTACGAAATGTTCTTAGGTCCGTTGGAACAATCTAAGCCGTGGAACACTCAAGGTTTAAGCGGAGTTTATGGTTTCTTGAAAAAATTCTGGAACTTATATTTTAATGGTGAGGTTTTTGAAGTATCAAACGAAGAACCTACGAAAGCAGAATATAAAGTTTTGCATACCTTAATAAAGAAGGTAGTTTACGATATCGAGAACTTCTCTTTCAATACTTCTGTTTCTTCATTTATGATTGCTGTCAACGAATTGCAGAAATTAAAATGTAACAAACGCAATATTTTAGAGCCTTTAGCCGTTATCATCTCTCCGTACGCACCACACATTTGTGAAGAACTGTGGAGTTTGTTAGGAAATAAAGAATCTATTGAGTTTGAAAGGTTCCCGATTTTGGATGAAAATTATTTGATTGAAGACGAAATTGAGTATCCCGTAAGTGTAAATGGTAAGATGAAATTTAAAATTGCTCTTCCTGCAACATTATCTGCTAAAGAGGTTGAAGATTTAGTGCTTCAAAATGAGAAAATGGGAATACTTTTGGAAGGTAAAACCCCTAAAAAAATCATCGTTGTGCCAAAAAAAATCGTTAATATTGTAATTTAAAAGAAATTTAACATTGTTAAAATCAAAAAATTAGAGGTTTTAAATTTTTGATTTTCTAACGTATTTTATAAAATTGATAAATATTAATAAAATTTTCAAATATAATTACGATATCGGAATCTTATCAAATTATCATTATGAAAAAAAGGCAAAATGTTATTTGATACTATTGGATTTTAATTAATTTTGCCTTTATTTTACAACTTTAAAATTTTAAAACAATATAATTTAGTTAAATATGGAAATGAATGTTTCAAAAAATGATGAGCAAGTAGTTGCTAGAAAAGCAGGAGGTCTTAATCCAGCTGTAATTATTCCTATTCTATTGGTTATAGGAATTTGTATTTGGTTATTCGTATTGGGTAGCCCGGGTAACTTTAAAGCTGATCCAAGATTGGCAGGTGCATCAGTAGCGTTTTCTGATGTTGAAGGTAAAGAGATGCATCCTGAAGGATTTTTAGGTATGATCTACATGGGAGGTATTATTGTACCATTGTTGGTAACATTCATGATTACTGTAATTGTTTTCTCATTTGAAAGATATTTTGTTTTAAACAAAGCTTCAGGTGCAGGTAACGTAGATAACTTCGTAGTAAAAGTAAGAAGTTTATTAAATAGCAATAAAGTTGACGAGGCTTTAGAAGAGTGCGACAGACAGCAAGGTTCTGTAGGGAATGTTGTAAAAGAAGGTCTTACTACTTACAAAGCTTTAGCTCACGATACTACTCTTAATAAAGAGCAGAAAATGGTTGCTCTTAACAAAGCAATCGAAGAGGCTACAACTCTTGAGATGCCAATGTTAGAGAAAAACATGATGATTCTTTCTACTTTAGGTACTGTTGCAACATTAGTAGCACTATTGGGAACAGTAATCGGGATGATTAGAGCGTTCTTCGCTTTAGGAGCTGGAGGTGGTACCCCGGATGCAGCTGCATTATCAATCGGTATCTCTGAAGCATTGATCAACACGGCATTAGGTATTGGTACTTCTGCAGTAGCGATTATCCTTTACAACTTCTTTACTTCTAAAATTGATGGATTGACTTATAAGATCGATGAGATCGCTATGAGCATTCAGCAGTCTTTTGCAGAATTTCACTAAGAAATAGTGAACCTGTGTTTTTACACAAAAAAAGAAGTTTTAATAATTAGATAATAAATAATGGCGAGAATAAAACCAAAAAGACATGGTGTAGTTACGGATATGACCGCAATGTGCGACGTTACGTTCCTACTACTTACGTTCTTTATTATGACCACTCAGTTCAAAAAGCCTGATGTGGAGCAGATCAAACCGCCATCTTCAATCTCAGAGAAGTTACTTCCTGATGCAAGTTTAATGACTATTAATGCTACACCGGATGGGAAATTTTATTTCCAGCCTGTAGAAAATGCAACAGAGAGATTAGAGCTTTTAGAAAAAATGGGCAAAAAGTACAATGTTACTTTTGATAATAAACAAAAAGCTTCATTCCAAAAAGTACAAGCGATTGGTGTTCCTATGAACCAATTGAGAAGCTATTTGGATTTGCCAGAAGATGAGCAGAAAAATTATAAGAGTCCTACAGGGATTCCTATGGATAGTACAAATAAGCAGTTAACAGACTGGGTACAACAAAGTTTGAGCGTAAACCCTAAATACAAACTTGCTATTAAAGGTGACGTTACAACTGAGTATCCTAAAGTAAAAAGCTTATTTGAGGGGTTAAGAGATATTAAATTTCTAAACTTTTGGTTGATTACGTCTCAAGAAGGTAAACCTAACGAATAATTAAGAAGAAGAAATGGCACAAGTACAAGTACAGGATAAGAGCGCCAAAGGTGGTAAAGTTCGATCCAAGAAAAACAACCCTGCCGTCGATATGACGCCAATGGTTGACCTTAATTTCTTACTATTGATGTTCTTTATGTTTACATCAACATTTAGTAAACCAAATGTGATGGATTTGGGGCTTCCGGCAAAACCGGATCCTAATGCACCAAAGCCACCTCCAACGGAAATTGACCTTTCAAATTCAATTACTTTATTATTAGGAAAAGACAATAGAGTATTTTGGCATCAGCAAGACCAAGCAGGTCTTAATGACCAAACTATGACTGAAACTAGCTTAGATAGAGAAGGAATTAGAGAGATTATTAAGCAAGCAAAAGCAAGGGCTAAAAAGAAAGATCTGTTTACAGTGATTATTAAGCCAACTGATGATGCAGTATATAAGAACTTTGTGGATATTCTTGACGAAATGGCGATTACAAAAAGCGAAAGATATGGGGTTACCGATCTTAAGCCTTACGAAAAAGCTGTTTACGATAAGAAAGTTGGTAACTAATTTGTTACAACAAAGTATATAACACTTAAATTTGCAATACAATGGCAGATGAAAATATTTACGGTCAAAATCTTACTTTAGACGAGATTGTATTTGAAAATAGAAATAAAGAATATGGTGCTTACGATCTTAGACATCAGTATCCTAGATTACTGACAAAGTCTTTTATCATCGGTACAGGATTATTCTTGGTGACTGCTTTATCTCCTTTCATTTATATGACTATTAAAAGTATGAATGAAAAGGATGCTTTAGAGGTAAAATCTGATTTGGTTGAAATTATCGAAGAAGATCCTATTATAGAGCAACCTAAAGAAGAAGAACCACCACCACCTCCACCAAAAGTGGAAGAGGAGAAAATTGAAATTATCCAAAACGTAGTTCCTGAACCGGTGAAAGCTCCTAAAATTGAGACACCACCACCGCCAATTTCTAAGCAATTAGAAACTACTACTGGTTTGGTTAATCAAGAAGGGGTAAAAGCTCCTGCTTATACACCACCACCACCGCCACCATCTACAGGTACTAAATCTTCAACAGCCGAAGTTAAGCCTCAAGTGAGTGAAAGCCAGATTTATAGCGAGGTTGAGCAGACTGCAGAATTCCCTGGAGGAATTAATGCCTTCAGAAAAAAAGTTTCTGAAAACTTTGACTCTTCAGCAATTGAAGGCGCAGACGGAGTGGTAAAAGGAGAGGTGACATTTGTAGTTGAGAGAGACGGAAGTATTACTGATATCAAAGTAAATGGTAAAAATTCAGATTTTAATTCTGAAGCAGTAAGAACTGTAAAATCTATTAAAAACAAATGGGCTCCTGCAAAGATTAATGGTCAAACTGTACGTTACAGATACAGACTTCCATTAGCAATGCAACCGCCAGAATAAGTTATTAGTTTATTTTAAATAATAATTAAAAAAGAGAAGCTTATGCTTCTCTTTTTATTTTTTTTAATATTTTTGTTGTATGATGTTCAATTGGTTATCCTTGGTCGCAGGAATTTGTTACGTAGTCTTAGGAATCGTAATGATGGTTTACAAATTTCTCGAGCCTATATATGCATACTTTCTAGGAGCAGTATTAATACTTTATGGAATCTTCAGGATTTGGAGAGCAATATCAAAATTCAGAAATACAGACGAAGATGAAGTTTAGTACTATTTTTTCAATGATTTTCTTCACAAGTTTGTTGATAAACTGTTCAAAAAAAGAAGAAAGCACTGTTTCGTATAACAAAGGCGAAATGACAATTTTAACGGATGAATCTTTTAAAAGTGTTACAGAAGCTTTGGCAGAAGGCTATATGATTAGCTATCCTGATACTAAAATAAAAGTAGTTACACAGAAAGAAGATTTGGGGTTTCTTGATTTATTGAACAATAAAGCAAGAATTGCGGTGATGTCTAAGGCATTATCTCCCGAAGAGATTAAAGCCTACGAAGATAAAGTTGATATGAAAATCGAGCCTGCAAACTTTGCTGCAGATGCTGTAGTATTTTTTGTTCCTAAAAATTCCGAAAAGTCAAGTATTACAATGGAAGAAATAAGTTCAGGCTTGCAGTCAGATGATAAGAATTTTGTATTTGACGGAACAAATTCAAGTAATCTAAACTTTGTAGCTCAAAAATTGAAGAAACTTCCTAAAGATTTGAAATTTTCAATTATTCCTGGGAGTGTAAATGTTATCGAAGAATTAAATAAATATCCGAATAAAATAGGTGTAATCGGCTTAAATACAATCAGCAGGCCTTATGATAAAGAAGCTGAGAAATTAAGAGGAATGATAAAAATTCTTCCTGTTGTAAGTGCAGGTCAATCTTATTCTCCAGATTTTAGTGGCCTTCGTGAAATGAAATATCCGTTCACGAGAGTATTATATTTTCTTACCAATGAGGGTGGGTTTAATATTGCAAATGGGTTTATAAGATATTCTTGTACTCATTTGGGGCAGAAAATCGTTCAAAAAGAAGGATTACAACCTTATAATATTTACCCGAGGCAAGTACAGATGCGTTAAAAAATATTAAAAAACACTTCGTTTCAAACCGATTTTATTATATTGGTCTGAAAATTGTGTATTTATAATTCGTTTTTTAAGAATACAGATTTAAAAATAATAATGAAAGATATAATGATTATGAATGTAAAGAAGATTGCTTTAGGAGCATCAGTGGTATTTTTTACCAATTTTGCCTTTGCACAGACATTGCAGGATGGTATTAACAGCATGGATAGCGATAAGTTTGCTGCTGCGAAAACCAATTTCACGTCTATGATTGCAAAAGAACCTACAGCAGAAAATTATTTCTACCTAGGAAATACCTTTTTAAGACAGGGCGAACCAGATTTCGCTCAGGCTACAGAGAACTTTAATAAAGGTTTAGCTGCAGATAAAAAAAGCTATTTAAATCAAATTGGTTTAGCTACAGTTAAGCTTGGTAAAGGTGATAAATCTGCTATTGCAGAGATCCAAAAGATTGTTTCAGATTCTAGAGAAAAAGACGCTGCGGTATTGTTTAGAGCAGCTGAAGCATTGACTTTATTTGAAAAGAATAACTCTCCGGATTTAGCAGTTCAATTTTTGAATAAAGCTATTGAAAGAGCTTCTAGAAAAGAAGTTCCTGCTTATTATTACTATACTTTAGGGGATGCATACAGACTGAAAAAAATTCCGGGAGATGCAATGACTGCATATGACAATGCATTACCACTAGCAAAAAATAAAGCTTCAGTATATACAAGAATTGGAACTTTATGGATGGCTGCTCAACAGTGGCAACAAGCTAAGACAAGTATCGAGAAAGCAATTTCAACAGATCCTACATATGCACCTGCTTACAAAGCTTTAGCGGCTTATAATATCAAATATCAGGAGAATGCAAAAGCTACTCAGGATTTGATTAATTATACAAAATATGCAGATGAGGATCCTTATACTCAATTAGAGATTGCAAAATTGTATTTCACTAATGAAGATTATGTAAATTCAAAAGCAATTTTAGATAAAATCTTTGATAAGATTGATGATCCTATTAAGTTCAAATTAAGAGCTTATGTAAATTATGCAGACGGTCAATATGCTGAAGCAAAACAAAATATGGATTCTTTCGTATCTAAAGCTGAAAAATCAAGAGTTCAGCCTGCAGATCAAGGATTGATGGGGTTAATCGCTGCTGGTTTGGCTAAAACTGAAACAGATGCGGCTAAAAAATCAGCTTTACAGGCAGAAGCACAGCAAAAAATCGGTTTAGCTAAAGCTGCTAAAGATGAAACGTTGAAGTGGGATATGGAATTGGCTAAAATCAATGGTGGAGGAGCTTCTCAAGCTGCTGTAAATGCTGGACCAACTTCTCCTGAAATTGAATCTTTCAAAAAATTAGTTGCTGCAAACCCACAAGACTCTGATGCATTATACAAATTAGCAAATGCTTATCAGGATGCTAAAAACTGGAACGGAGCTGTGGTAACATGGCAGAAAATGAGCACATTGCTTCCAGATTGGGCACCGGCATATTATAGCCAGGGTTATGCCTATCAGCAAGCAGGAAATAATGATGCAGCAAAAATTTCTTACGAGAAATTTATTTCGACTGTAAAACCTGCAGAAGTAGAAGCTAACAAGCAAACTCTTGCTTACGCATATTTTGCGGTAGCATATCTTGAAAAAGATAAAGATCTTGCTAAAGCAAAAGATTATGTTGCAAAATCTGTACAACTAGATCCTACTTATCAGGATGCTGTAAAACTAAATGCAGAAATCAATAAGTAATTTAAAATTTAAATTATTCATATAAAAACTTCCCATTCGTAATGTTTGGGAAGTTTTTGTTTAAATCTTATCTTTGAATTGATGAAGTCGAAACTTTGAAAGCGATAGCATCATTTAAATTATTATCAAAAATATGAAAACAGATATACTTGCTTTTGGAGCTCATCCGGATGATGTGGAATTAGGATGTGGCGGAACAATAGCTAAATTAATTTCGGAAGGAAAAACCTGCGTTATTGTTGATTTAACAAAAGGAGAGCTTGGAACAAGAGGAACCGATCAGACACGAAAAGAAGAAGCAACTGAAGCTGCCAAAATTTTGGGAGTAGCTGCAAGAGAAAATTTAGGATTAAAAGACGGTTTTCTTGTCAATTCTGAAGAATATCAAATGGAGATTGTAAAAATGATCCGTAAATATAGGCCAGAAATCGTTTTAGCCAATGCAATTGATGATAGACATCCAGATCACGCAAAAGCAGCGAAATTAGTGTCAGATGCGTGCTTTTTGGCCGGATTAAGAAAAATTGAAACGATTTTAAACGGTGAAATTCAGGAAGTGTGGAGACCTAAGCAAATTTTCCATTATATTCAGTGGAAACATATTCAGCCGGAATTTGTGATTGATATCTCAGAACACCTTGATAAAAAGCTGGAAGCTTGTATGGCATTTAAAACTCAGTTTTATGATCCAACATCTAAAGAACCAGAAACTCCAATTACCTCAAAAGATTTTTATGAAAGCTTAACGTACCGTGCTCAGGATTTGGGAAGACTTTCTGGAGTTACTTATGCTGAGGGATTTACGTCTGAGAAGTTAATTGCTTTGAAAAATTTTGATGGAATTGTTTGGTAATTAAAAATTCTTTCCTATATTTGCACCACCAAAAACGGTGATTGTAGCTCAGTTGGTTAGAGCGCCGGATTGTGGTTCCGGAGGTCGGGGGTTCGAGACCCCTCATTCACCCTAATAAAGTACACTTTTACAGTGTACTTTTTTTGTTTTTACATCTTCGCTCATTTAGATTTCTATATCTTAAAAATTTGTTTTCCTTAAAATAAATAATATTCAATTGATCATTATACTCGAATCGATAAAGTTTTTTTTGATTTAAATTCTTTTAAAGAAAATATTCCGAATAGATGTGAAATATCATTTTATGGAAAGTGAAAAATTTGTTATATTTATTTCAGATCAAATTTTAATATGAAAATAAATGTTACAGTGAAGCAATTGGGACGGAAGCATCCTATTCTTGCTGCAGAGTCGCTTGAAATTGCTTTTGAGGGTGGAGATATATCATTAGAAAATTTATTAAAACTAGTTGTCCGGCAACAAGTAGAGGCATTTAATGTAAAATCTTTTGAGTGGGAAGACGAAGACTATGCAAAAATTCCCACAGAAAATTACCTGAACATTCTTACCGACACAGGAAAGGTAGGTTTCGGAAGTATTTACAATCAGAAAAAAGCAGATTTAGAAAAAGCGCAGGAAAACGTAATCCAAGCTTTTGAAGATGGGATGTTTGCTGTCTTTTATAATGATGAACAATTGGATAATCTTACCCAGAATATCAACCTAAGTTTACAGCATACACTCACTTTTATTAGGCTTACTTTTCTTGCAGGAAGCTATTGGTAATAAATTACAAACAGAATCTATTAATGGAAATCACAGAAAAATTAAAATCGAAAAAAATTGTCAACTACTACAAAAATCTAAGACAAGATTTACAAGAACAGGCAGAGAAGAGCATATTGTCTCAACTGTTTTCTAAACCTAAATTAAAGAAAGACGTTGCTGCATTAGGTCTGTTGTTTTTGGGTAAAGAAAATCATTATCAGGAACTGACTTTAGGCTCGAAGAAAATAGAAGAAATCAAAAAATATTTAAAACCGGATATTTGGGAAGACCAAGAATTCTACAAGCTATTGGTTTATTTTTTTGGAGAAAGCGCTGATTTGGTAAAATACGCATGGAATAAAATGCCTTACAAAATGTATCAATCAGGATACGATCGTCGTTCATTTCGTGCCCCCAATAATGAAAAATTTGTATTGCTCAACCAAATCAATTTAATTAAAAATTTACTGCAGTTTCCGAGTACCTATTCTTACAGCAGTAATTTTGAATATTACAACCTGTCTTTGGAGGAACAGATTATTTACGATCATGCTTTATCCAATAACTCAAGCCAGTTTTATATCTGGTCGGCTGCGATAGATAACGGAAACAAAGAGATCTATCAACTGATTGAGGATATTATTTTCAATAAACATACGGAAGGAAAAGTTTCGCAAAACATTATAAAAGCTTTGCTTAACAGCGAGCAGAAACATTGCTGGGAATTGGTAGAGAAGCTTTTGCTTGCGGCACAACGACAGGAAGGTTTAAGGCAAACTGTTTTGGAAGCTTTAGACGAAACAAGCATCGGAGCTTTACAATATATGACGAATGTAATTGTGGAGCATAAACTGACACGTTTTTCATCGGTTGTGCGTGCAATAGATACTTGGACGGGTTTAGGCTGGGAAGCTGAAAAAGAGTCTGTCGTTAAAAATATTATTTCTCTGGCTCATACTTATTTCAGTAATCCGGAACAGATTTCTGAAGCTGTTAAGAATAAAAATAATAATGAAGTGTATATGGCACTTTGGGTTCAGGGAGTTTTGGATGTAGAAAAAACGGTTCCTTATCTGCATGATTTGTTTGATAAAGGTAGTGTAGAAAAGAAATGTTTGGCGATAAAATTCGCTGTAGAAACTGAAGATCCTTACATTCAGATGCCATTGTATTATAAAGTTGTCTTGGAAGGTGATTTACAGGTTTTAGCATTTGCCGGAGCTCCTATGGTTTCGCTTTTAAGCGCAAATGTTAATTCTAAATTTTATGTCAGTAATACCGATTATCCCAACTTTTTTGAAAAACTTCACGAGCTAACTCAAAAAATAGAAGTTAAAGAAAAAAAGTTTGAAGGAAAAGTTTTCTCTTGGCAGAATGCGACTTTCAAAAAGAGTGATTTATACGCTTCAATGTTTTATCTGGTAGGAGAAGATCGTGAAAAACTAGACTTGGTGCTTTCTTATTTTGACCAGTTTGATCTGAGTTTAAGAGAGCAACTCACAAGAAATATTCTCGGTGATTTCTACTGCTACTCTTATTCTTATAATTTTGAAAAGAAAAAGAAAGAAGTTACCCCTTTTCAGAAAGAATTTGCTTTTAAAATTATCAAAGACAGGGGAGAATCTATGATTGCTTCAGGAATTAATGTTTTGCAGCAAGGATCTTTAAATAAAGATGAAGCCATGATTTTCTTTGATCTGTTTAAAAGAAAAGGCGGAACGCTTCGTAAAAAGTTAATAGAATTGATGATGAAGCAGGAAGATGCAGTGGTCACTCCACTGGTCGAAGAATTAACTGCGAAAGGCGACATCGAACAAAGAACAGCTTCACTGGATATTATGCTTCAGCTCCAGAAAAACAGAAGATTGTCTGATAAAATTAATCAATGGGCTTTACAGTACTCTGAAAAAACAAAAATTTCTGATAGAGAAAAAAACTTATTGGATCAGCTTAATCCTTCTGAAGATAAAGAAATCCTCTCAGAAAAAAACGGATTTGGTTTTTATAATCCTTCCGTTATCTCAAAGTATGAGTTGCCAAAAGTAGAATCTGATTCTTTCTATGCAAAAGCAACAAAGAATGATAGATATGGATTCACACAGTCTTTAGATCATATTAAATCTGAATTGAAAAAACTTAATGATTTATTTTTAAGCCATAAAGACCACGAATATGAATATGAAGACTGGAACGGTTCTCTGGTAAAAGAATTGCTTGGAAACAATTTCCGTCAGATTAAAAAAAATACCGAAGGTTTTACTGGCGAAGAATTAGCGGTAAATTACCCGCTGCATGAAGTTTGGGAACAATGGTATAAAGATTCTAAACTGCAGCCGGTTGATTTATTTTTATTGACATTTGCAGAGAACTGTGATCGCAAAAAGTTTAGAGATTTGCTTGAAAATTATGTGTTTTATTACCAAGGCTTCATTCCGAATCCCCTTAAAAATGATTATTACTGGGACAATCCTCTTAAAAACATTCTCTTATCATTAGAATACAAGTATGAATTTAAAGAATCAATAGATTTTCTGATTGATGCCTGTGCTACTTTATTTGCAAATCTTCCGAAAGAGATTATTGATTATAAAGCCAAACCCAACGAATATTATTACAGATACGACGGAGACGGTTGGCAAAATACAGTTTTTTTTAAAGTGTTTTTACAGTCTATTCCGGTAAAAAAACTCACCGATGAGCAATTTACAAAAGTCTGGAACATGTACCGATGGATGCAGTTCAACGGATTACAGGATAATGTAAAATACACCGTCCCTGGTTTCTACTTATTCTGTAAAGCTTATGAACTAAAACTTATTACCAAAGATGAGCTTTACGAAGGAATTTTTACGGCAGAATCTGCAATAAGAGACCTTACAACAACCAAATTTTATCATCACAGCGAAAAATATCTGGAAACATTTCCTTTCCTGAAGCCTATAATTGACGAAATTCAAAATAAATTTTTAGATGTAGAACTTATTCGCGGTGATGCGAATACTTCGGTTTCGCATTTTGTTCAAGTATTTCAGACGATTTATGGAGCTGAACGGTTTTTGCAAATTTTAAAAGGTTTAGGCAAAGCTAATTTGTATGCAAATTATATTTACAGCTACGGAAACGAAAGTATGACGAAACAAAAGCTGTTTTCTTATCTTTTGTCTAATTGTTATCCATTGGAAAGTGATACTCAGGAATCATTTAATACAATGATGAAAAAGGAGAAAATTGCTGAACTTCGGTTGATTCAGGCTGCGGTTTATGCTCCGCAATGGCAGAAATTTATTAGTAATTATTTAGGTTGGAAAGGCTTAGATTCTGCAATCTGGTGGATGCATGCACATACAAAAACGGGTTCTTATCAGGCTCAAAATTCAGGGCTTGAAAGCGAGGTGGCAAAATATTCTTCCGTAGATGTTCAGGAATTTCAGGATGGAGCCGTTGATAAAGATTGGTTTACTAAAGCGTATAAAGAACTAGGAAAAGCCCGCTGGGAAATGTTGTATGAATCTGCAAAATATATTTCTGATGGAAATGGGCATCGAAGAGCGAGGTTATATTCCGATACATTAACAGGAGATTTAAAAATAAAAGAAGTTACTGCAAAAGTAAAAGACAAGCGTGATCAGGATTATCTTCGTGTGTACGGTTTGGTTCCTTTAAGTAAAACAAATTCTGAAAAAGATGTTTTAAACCGATACGAATACATTCAGCAGTTTAAGAAAGAAAGTAAAGAATTTGGCTCGATGAAACAGGCGAGTGAAGCATTGGCAATTCGTGTGGCGTTGGAGAATTTGGCAAGAAATGCAGGTTATCCTGACCCGATCCGTTTAACTTGGGCTATGGAAACCAAGCAGATTCAGAACTTATTATCAAAAGAAACTCAGGTTACCATCGATGGCGTTACGGTTGGTTTAATTATCGAAGACGACGGAAAAGCCGAGTTGGTTGTTTTCAGGGATGATAAACAGTTAAAATCAATTCCTACAAAAATCAAAAAAGATAAAGTGATTGTAGAATTAGGAACTTATCGAAAAATTATGCGAGAACAATGGATGCGCTCCAGAAAAGGACTTGAAGAAGCGATGATAAGAGGCGATGAGTTTTTATATGCTGGAATAAAAAATCTTTTTGAACATCCGGTTATTGTGAAGCATTTAGAAAAACTGGTGTTTATCTCTAATGATAATAAGATAGGATTTTTCCACGATGGAAATTTGGTAGATGCTCAAGGTGAAATTCATGAACTGAACGAAAATAATACATTAAGAATCGCTCACTGCGTAGATTTGCACCAACATTCGGTTTGGAGTGATTTCCAGCATTATTGTTTTAAAGAAAAGCTGATTCAGCCGTTCAAACAAATTTTCAGAGAATTATATACTCCAACTCAGGATGAATTGCAGGAGAAATCTGTTTCGAGACGATATGCAGGACATCAGATTCAACCGAAGCAAACTTTAGCTTTACTAAAAACAAGAGGATGGAAGGTAGACTATGAAGAGGGTTTGCAGAAAGTTTATCATAAAGAAGGTTTTCAGGTTAAATTATATGCGATTGCAGATTGGTTTTCTCCTGCAGATGTAGAAAGCCCGACCCTTGAGACAATAGAATTCCACTCATTAAAAGATTATAAAAATATTCCTTTTGAAGACATCAATCCGAGATTGTTTTCTGAGGTAATGCGTGATGTTGATTTGGTGGTTTCCGTTGCTCACGTTGGTGGAGTAGATCCTGAAGCAAGCCATTCTTCTATTGAGATGAGAGCGGTATTAATGAAAGAAACGGCACGGTTATTTAAACTTGAAAATATAAGCATCGAAGGTTCTCATGTCTTAGTGAAAGGTCAAATGGCAGAATACAGTGTGCATTTGGGAAGTGCGGTTGTGCATCAGGTTCCGGGGAAATATTTGTCGATTCTTCCTGTTCATTCACAACACAGAGGAAGGTTGTTTTTACCTTTTGCAGATGACGATCCAAAATCTGCTGAAGTTTTGTCTAAAGTTTTATTACTGGCAAAAGATAATGAAATTCAGGATCCGACAATACTTTCTCAGATCAAGAGAGAATATGTTTAGAACTAATATTAATCATATAATAGAAAAGTACACTGTGAAAAGTGTACTTTTTATTTTTAATATCTGATAATAACAAGTTGGAAAGTGTAGCATAAAAAAAGCATCCTTTTTCAGATGCTTGTGTTTTTTTAGATATGTTTTGATTTAAACTTCGTCGTCAGAATCTATAGTGTACGTTCTGCTTTTGAAATCTTTATCATGCTTTTCTGAAATAACATCCTCACCTTTTTCGTTAATGATGAAATCTGTGGACTCATTAAACATCTCCTGAAAACTCTTAAAATCTTCTTTGTAAAGATAAATTTTATGCTTCTCGAATGTAGCTTCTCCATTCTCTCCGAAATTCTTTTTGCTTTCGGTAATCGTAAGATAATAATCTCCTGCTTTAGTCTCGCGCACATCAAAGAAATAAGTTCTTCTCCCCGCTTTTAACACCTTAGTGAAAATTTCATTTTCATGGCGTTCCTTGTATTCACTCATTATTAGATATTTTTTTTAATCTTGTTAAGAACAAATATAAAATATTTCTTTTAATCACAAAATTTTTTTTATGATTTATTTAACAATTCCAAATGTTTTGACTATGCGGTTGCAGAATTGGTAATTTCGCTAAGATTAAGAATTTTGTCAGCTCTTTGTGCACTAGACTCTCTATGTGTGATGATTATGGAAGTTGCGTTATTGATTTTAGAGTCAATATTTTCAAGGATATTCTGCTCGGTTTCTGTGTCTAAAGCGGATAAAGAATCGTCAAAAATAATGATATTCGGGTCTTTTATTAACGCTCTTGCAATACAGATTCTTTGTTTCTGACCTCCCGAAAGCATTACTCCACGTTCTCCTACCATGGTTTTATACTGTTCTTTAAACTCAACAATATTTTTGTGAACGTCTGCAATTTTAGAATATTCAACCACTTTCTCGTGAGTAGGATTGTCGATAGAGAATCCGATATTATGCTCAATAGAATCTGAAAAAAGATAGCTTTCCTGAGGAATATAGCCAATGAAATTTCTGTAGTTTTCCAGATTGTGATCTTTTAAATTTTTACCATCAATCAAAATTTCGCCTTCAGTAGGATCGATTAATCTGCATAGAAGTAAAGCAATGGTCGATTTTCCGCTACCGGTTTTCCCCATAATAGCCAAAGATTTTCCGGCTCCAATTTTAAAACTTAAGTTATCTAATGCTTTAATTCCCGTATTTGGATAAACATAAGATACATTTCTAAATTCAATATCTCCTTTAATAGGATAATTTTCAAAGTTTTTATTGTAAATCTCAGACTGCTTCTCCAAAAACTCATTAATTCTTTGCATTGAAGCTTCTGCTCTTTGGTTGATTGAAGTTACCCAACCTACCATAGAAAACGGCCAGATCAAAATGTTGATGTACATAAAGAAATCTGCAATTTTCCCGACTGTAAGTTCGCCCGCAATATATTTTTGTCCGCCAATTAGAATAACCGCAACATTCAATAACCCGATTACAAATAGAATGATGGTAAAAAAATAGGCCTCTGTTTTTGCTAAATCTAAAGCTTTGTCTTGGTAATTACTTACTTTTATACCATAGTTTTTTTGAATATATTTTTCTTTTGCAAAATATTTTACCACTCGTATTCCGGAAAAGCTATCCTGTACAAAAGTGGAAATGGCAGACTGGCTTTTCTGCATCACTTTTGATTTTTTATTGATAATGGAGCTTACTTTAAATATGATATAAGATAAAATAGGAAGCGGCAACAAGGTCCAAACCGTCATCGATGCATCCGTTTTAATCATATAAAAACTGGTAATCAATAATAATACAACGAGATTGACAACGTACATTACACCCGGTCCCAAATACATTCTTACGGCAACAATATCTTCACTTAATCGGTTCATTAAGTCTCCGATTGTTGTCTGCTTATAATCTGTAAGCGATAAATCCTGATAATGTCTGTAGATTTTATTTTTCAGCTCATATTCAATCCTTCTTGATGCAACAATGATGGTCTGTCGCATCATAAAAGTGAAAAATCCTGTGAGAAGTGAACAGCCGACAATAATGGCAACGTAGATCAAAACTTGCTTATTAAAGCCCAGATTTCCGTGTTTCGTCAATTCATCAACTGATTTTCCGACAAACTGTACTTTATAGATGTTAAAAAAATTACTGGCGATGATGAAGAGTAACCCCCAAAACAATAATATTTTGTGCTTCCAAAAGTAAGGGTTCAGAGTTTTCAGTGCTTTCATAAAGTTTCACAAAATTACAAAAATTGAAGCAGACTGAGAATTTCATAAATTTTAAATTTCATATCTTTGCACCCATAAAAAGCTCTTTGAATGTTAGGAAGAAGACAAATCCGTGAAAAAGTAGTAGAATCCGTGTATTCGTACTACCAAAATCCGATAAAATTTGATGTGTTAGAAAAAAACATGTTTTCGGGAATAGAGAAAATCTATAATCTCTATATTTTTCAGTTGAATTTTTTGGTAGGTCTGAAGGATCTTGCAGAAAATCAAATGGAAATTGGTAAAAACAAGTATTTTAAAACTGATTCAGATGTCAATCCCAATCAAAAATTTATCAACAATCAGGTTTTAAAAAAGCTTGATGAAAACCCTGAGAGATTATTTTTCTCTGGTCAGCATAAAGATTTGAAGTGGGACTTGCACGATGATATGTTGGTGAAAACTTTCCAGCGTATGACTGCCGGAAAACGTTATCAGGATTTTATGAAGGAAGATGGCTATTCTTTTGAAGATGATCAGAAATTTATCGGAAAATTATTTTTAAGATATGTTGCCGAGAATGATGATTTTCATGATTATATCAGCGATAGAGAATTGACTTGGTCAGATGATATTCACATTGCAAATTCGATGGTTCAAAAAACAATCGGATTTTTGAAAGAAGATGAAGAAAGCCGCACTTTAATTAAAATGATTAAAGATGAAGAAGACAAAACTTTCGCAAGCAAACTTCTTAGAGATACGTTGAATAACTGGGAAACCAACGAGAAAAAACTTTCTGAACGTCTTGAAAACTGGGATTTGGAAAGAGTGGCATTGATGGATAAAGTTATTTTAACGACTGCTATTTCAGAACTTGACAATTTTCCTTTTACCCCTTCAAGAGTTATTATTAATGAATATATCGAGATTGCAAAAGTATTTGCTACAGATCGTTCAAACATATTCATCAACGGTATTTTAGATAAATATTGTAAAGATTTAAATAGAATATAAATTAAAAATTAATTTAATATGAAAAAGACATTATCAATTATTGCTTTGTCTGTAATCGGATTCGGATTGGTTTCTTGTAAAAAAGAAGAAAATAAAGAAGTGCAAAATGCAGAAGTAATCGGTGTAGATTCTACCAATGCACCTGCAGCACCTTCAACTGATTCTACAGTTGCACCTGTAACTCCTGCTGTTGCCGGAACTGAAGCTCCTGTAAAATCTAACCAACCTACGACAACAATTGCATTATCTGAAAGCAATTTCGATTTTGGAACGATTAAAAAAGGTGCAAAAGTAAACCACGTTTACGAAGTAACCAATACAGGTACAAACCCATTAATTATCTCTGAAGTAAAGCCTGGATGCGGATGTACTGCTCCTGAATTTACAAAAGATCCGATTATGCCGGGTAAAAAAGGTAAAATTACTTTGAGCTTTGATTCTACAAACTTCGACGGAAGCGTACAAAAATATGCTGATGTTTTTGCTAACGTAGAAAAAGCGCCGATAAAATTGACATTCAATGCTAATATTCAACCATAATTAAATGAATATGTTAACATTATTTTTACAAGCACCTGCTCAGGGAAATTCTACCACCATGTTGATGATGATGGGAGTAATGGTTGTTGGATTTTATTTTCTGATGATCAGACCTCAGATGAAAAAGCAGAAGCAGGAGAAAAAATTTCAGGAAGATCTGAAAGTGGGAAGCAGAGTAGTACTTACTTCTGGTCTTCACGGAAGAATTGCTCAGATTCAGGAAGATGGAGTGGTTATTGAAACGCTTTCCGGAAAACTGAAATTTGAAAAAGCAGCGATCTCTAGAGAGTTTACAGCAACTAGATTTGGAGACAAAGCTACAGCTGATAAAAAAGAAGTTACAGAAACTGAAAAGAAATAATTTAGTTTTAAATAATATTGTGTTTCGGCGCGGTGACCAAAGGTCACCGCGCCGATTCTTTTTTAGTTCCTTTTTAAGCGTATTGTCATTCAGAACGAAGCATAGCGGAGTGAAGAATCTATCTTAATAATCTTAACCACTTAACTAAAACTTAATGGTTAAATCTCCTTCGTCGAAATAACAAACCGTTTAATCGCGTTGTGTTTATTTGTGAAAATATTAGTGGAATTTGTGTTTAAAATTTAAAATAAAATATCTTTGCTCAATGAATCAAAACAAAACCGTTCTTATTCTCGGAGCCAATTCTGATGTTGCTAAACAATGTATTTTACAATATGCAGCAAAAGGATTCTCTATAGTTGCTACTTCCAGAAATACCCATTCTTTAGAAAATTTTATTCAGCAAAATAATCTCAATTCAAAAGTTTCGGTTTTATCTTTTGATGCTGAAGATTTTGATTCTCACCAAAAATTTTATGATCAACTTCCAACAAAACCTCACATTGTAATTTACGCAGCCGGATTTTTAGTAGATAATGAAAAAGCATTAAGCGATTTCAAAGGAGCTCAACAAATGATGACAGTTAATTATATGGGTGCAGTTTCTATTCTGAACATTATTGCGATGGACGAAAGCAATAAAAAATTAGAAAGAATCATTGGGCTTTCTTCTCTTTCAGGAGTGAGAGGAAGGAAAAGTAATTTCGTTTACGGAAGTACAAAAGCTGCTTTTACTACTTATTTAGCAGGTTTAAGACAGGAATTAGTTCCGAAAAATATAATAGTTAATGTTTTGATTAGCGGATATATCAATACAAAAATAAACGCTGGTTTAGAACTCAATAAAAATCTTCTGATGCAACCTGATTATGTCGCAAAACATATCGTGAATGCAGGAAATTCTTTTACAATTGTCCCACATTTTAAATGGAAGATCATTTATTTTATTTTGAAAATCTTGCCTGAAAGTCTAGTGGCAAAATTACCTTAATCATTTCTGCTGTCGGGAATGCTTTTGAAGATGATTTAATAAAACATCGTAATCAGAATTATTGAATTCAGCTTTAGTAAATATAAAATTTAAATTTCCTTTTAATAAGCCAACGATAAGATAATCATTAACAAATTTATAATTTGTCTTATCCCATACTGAACCGAAGTTATAAAAAATATTTTTAATTTCTATAGCGTTCTCGGTTAGTATGATTTTGGAAATTAGATTGTTACTGTTTTTTAGATCTAATATATGTTCTTCAATTAACTGATGTGTTTTCTTTTTAGCTTGAATGTATTGATATGTCAATAAAAAAATATAGGCAATATAAAGAAACCCAACATACTTAAAAACATACGGTATCGGGCTTTGTTCAAACCCTTTTATGGGAGCAAAACCAATAGTTAAAAATATAATAGAGTAAATTACCGATTTTTTTAACTCAGTGAATTTACTTTTCCAAATATATTTAAAATAAAAGTTTTGATTATCTCTTTCAATTTTTTCATTAAATGAAAGATTGATTATAATATCTTCGTTCATAGTTGAGCGTTTTATATAACCAAAAATATATAATTACTCAACATCCTGCAACAATTCCAGCGCCTTCATCATATCAATTCCCTTTCCCAAAACAGGTTTAAATAAATCTCCTTTTTCCTTTATTCTTTCCAAAGCATTTTCAATAGTAAAATCATTAGGTTTCAAGCCTTTTTTAAGTTCGCTCCATTCAATCGGCATTGAAACTGATGCTCCTTCTTTTGGTCTCAAGCTGTAAACACTCGCCAAAGTTTGTCCCTGTCGGTTTTGAAGATAATCGAGATAGATTTTTTTGTCGTCTCTTTTTTGTAAACTTCTTTCTAATGTTGTGATCTTTGGAAGTTTTTCATTCACCTGCTTCATCAGAATGTGGGCGAAATCTTTCACCTGATCATAATCGTACGCTCCACCCATTGGAATATAAATGTGAATTCCTGTACTTCCTGAAGTTTTACAATACCCTTTTATTTTAATTGAATCTAAAACTTCTTTCACCTGTTGGGCTGTCTCAATCACATCGTCAAAACTATTTTTCTTCGAAGGATCAAGATCCAAAACCAAATAATCAGGATGTTCCAGATCAGGAAGCGAAGAGTTCCATGGATTCAAATCAATGCAGCCCAAATTATTCAGATAAGCTAATGTCGCTTTATCATTACAAATAGCGTAATCGATGTATTTATCGGTAGATTCTGAATAAACTTTTGTTGTTTTGATCCAATCAGGAAAAGAATCTCCAGTGTCTTTTTGGTAAAACCCCGAATGATCAATTCCGTTTGGAAAGCGGTTTAAAGAAAGCGGACGGTTTTTCAGATGTGGTAAAATGTATTCGGCTACGGACTGATAATATTCCATCACATCGCCTTTGCTGATTTTATCTTTCGGAAAATAAATTTTATTCTGATTCGTGAGCTTTATTTTATGACGGTTCAGTGTAATTTCAGTGTCTTTTTCAAGATCGTTTTCTGTTTTTTCTGTGGATTTTTTAGTCGTCATATTTTTAGATTTGGTAGTTTTCTGATTAGACTTTTTTATTGAATTACTGATTTCTTTTGCATCTTTATCTTCTCTAATCGCCACAAAAACAGGATGACGGAACATTCCGTCTTTGGTGATTTCAGAATATTTTATTTCGCAAACCAATTCAGGTTTCGTCCATGTTACAGGCATATTTGTTTTAGGAATGGTTTCAAAAGGTGATGTTTTTATCAATATTTTTTTCAGCCTTTGATGAAGTTCATTTAACAATTCATTATTAAATCCGGTTCCGGTATGTCCTGAATAAATCAGTTTTCCATCAATGTATTTTCCCAAAATCAAAGCTCCAAAACCTTGTCTGGAACCTTTTGGTTCTGTGAAACCACAAATTATCGCTTCTTCTGTATTCGTGAATTTTATTTTAAGCCAATCGGAGCTTCTGCTGTTTTCGGTATAAATGCTGTCTGATTTCTTGGCAATCATTCCTTCCAGCTTCATTTTTTTCATCTGAGTAAAAAAGGGAATTCCTTTTTCAGGAACATGATCACAGAATTTGATCAGGTCTGTTTCAACTAAAGCGTCTTTTAAAAGCTCTTTTCTTTGAATTAAAGGCAGTTCTTCGGTAGAATGACCATTGAGCCAAAGCAAATCAAAAACCTGATACGTTAAAGCCAGATTTGGGTTGTCGCCAATTTGCTGTAATAATTGGAAATTTGGTTTTCCATTTTCATCATAAGCGACAATTTCGCCATCAAGAATCATTTTGTGTTTTTGCTGAATGAAATCTTCGGCAATAGTGTCAAATTTAGACAGAAAAGAAATGCCGTTCCGTGAATAGAAGAGTGGTTTTTTTTTGCTTAAATCAGCTACAGCCCGGTAACCATCCCATTTGATCTCGAAAATCCAGTCTTCGTGATCAAAAGCATCGTCAGAAGATTTTGCAAGCATAGGTTTGATGAATTTTTCGAGTTTTTTTTCATCACCTAAAGAATTGAATCGTTGAAATTTTGGTTTTGTTTCAGAAGTTATGACTTCTTTTTGTTGCTTTTTAGGCTTTTTTTTTCCTCTAAAAATTTTGTGACCTGAGAATTTTTGGCGGTCTTTTCTTCAGCATCATATTTTTCTTCAGCAAATTTATCTTTATGCTTAATCAAAAGCCAAGCGTTGTTTTCTGCATTTTTCATTTTAACCAAAGCAAATTCTCCTTTTAGTTTTTTGCCGTGAAGAATAAATTTTAAAGAACCTGCTTTCAATTCTTTCAACAGTTCTTTTTCATCAGAAAGTTTACTGGTTTCGTCTAAAGGTTCATACGTCCCGCTGTCCCAAATTTCAACTTGTCCGGCTCCATAATTTCCTTCAGGAATATTTCCTTCAAAATCTTTATAATCGTAAGGATGATCTTCAACCATCATCGCCAAACGTTTGTCTTCGGGATTTAAAGATGGTCCTTTCGGAACGGCCCAGCTTTTTAGAACGCCTTCCATTTCTAAACGAAAATCATAATGAAGTCTTGATGCAGCATGCCTCTGAATCACAAAAATAAGTTGGTCTTTGCTTTTTTTTGTTTTTCCCTTGGGTTCGGTAGTTTCATCGAACTTTCTCTTATTGTTATAATCTTTAAGTGCCATAATCACGAAGCGTTTTTAGATTTTGGACTTTGTAAACTGGCTTTTAACTGAGCCATTAAATCAATTACTTTGCCTTGTTTTGCGGGCTCTGATTTTTTTAGTTTTACGGTTTTACCTTTCGCTTTTTTCTTAATAATCTTAAGCAATTCAGCGGAATAAGTATTTTTGTAAAATGTAGGATCAAAAGGTTCTGAAAGCTGCTCGATAAGATTTTTTGCCATCTTCAGTTCGGCAGGTTTGGGAGCTTTTTTGGCAGGAATTTTAAGCTGTTTGTAATCTCTGATTTCCTGATCAAATCTTAATCGGTTTAAAACCAAAACCTCATCATTGTAAGGTCGAATCATGCCGATTGCTTCACTGTCGCGAAGAACAAACGTTCCAATGCCGACCATTTTAGTTTGCTGCAAAGCTTTTATTAAAAGTCTGTAAGCATTTTCTCCGTTTTTTTGTGGCTCAAGAAAATAAGGAGTTTCAAAATAAACAGAATCTACTTCAGCTTCTTTTACGAAATGTTCAATAGAAAGAATTTTTGTTTTTTCAGGACTTGCGGCTTCGTAATCTTCATCTTCCAGAACAACGTATTTATCGTCCATCAGATAACCTTTTACGATGTTTGCCCACTTTACTTCTTTGCCTGTTTTTTCGTTAACTCTTTTGAATTTTATATTAGAAAAGTCAGATTTATCCAGCATATCAAGATCGAGTTTGCTGGTTTCCGTCGCAGAATAAATCTTCACAGGAATATTGACTAAGCCAAAACCAATGGCACCGTTCCAAATTGCTTTCATTGTCTTACTTTTTTAGAAAAACTTACAATGATTGTGCCGTGAGGGAATTATTTTAAGATTGTGGTATCTAATGATTTAATTCTGATAAAATTTAATGCCATTCATTCCTACAGGATAAATTTTTCCGTTTTTATTGAAAAAATATACATAGAAACTCTTGTAATTATCATCCATAGACCTTGCATAACCTATTTTCATGAGTTTCTCATACAGCGGCGGAATAAATTCAGTATCAAAATCAGTTCTTCCATCATTGATTTGTAGTATACCGATATTATTTTTATCTTTAATTAATAAGATATTTCTAATTTTGGAAAGTGCTACATCATTGTAGGATACATCAGCAATCCAGACAAATTTTTTCAGATTGAAAATTCCCCATTTGTCTTTTTTTCTAAATAAAGCGATCTCATTTCGATAATAACCACCATCAGCAATTAATTGTATTTCATCATATTTCGGAAGAATATTTTTTACTTCGGAGGTGTAGAAAATCTGCATTCCGAATTTATTTTTTTCCTGAGTAATCTTTATTTGATTAGGACCTCCATAATGAGAGCTTAATTTATATGTTTTGGAAAGATCTGAGCTGTTTTGTGTGAGACTTTTTTTCTCAGCCTCTCCTGAATTTGCAAATGTGCTATAGATTTGAGCAGAGGATTTTTTATCTTCAAAAAAATCCTCATATGCATTTTTGAATTCAGCTATTTTAAAATCTTCGCTGCACAGGTAATATACATCACCTTTCCTAGCAAAATATTTATATTCTGAATATTCTTTTTTCCTTTCATAAAAATCTTTATAAGTCAGACTTCTTATTTCATCATATTCAGCGTTAAAAATCCATTTCTTTAGTGATACATTATAAAATCCCCATTTATTCTCTTTTTTGATTTTATAATTTCCGTTGTAAAAATTTTTGAATTCTTGAATTTGATTAATGTGAGTAGCTCGGCTGTAATCTTGTAATTCCCATAAATCCTCATTTTGTCTTTTTACAAAGAAATTAGAAATTTTTCCGATAAGTATTTCATTACAGGCAACGATCTCTTTATACTCACATGGGAAGATTATTTTTCCATTGATATCAGCATATCCCTCTCTATTATTTTTAAAAAGATAAAAATCATTATCTGTACTATGTAAAGGCTTTCTTTCAATAGAATCATATTCTACGGCTAATTTCTCATTGCCTGAAGAATCAATGATGCCTGCTTTATTATTTTTATACACAAGCCATCTGAAATTTTCATTATCTATCGAAACAGAGTCATACTTGGGAGTTACTTTAATGTTTCCGGTTTGATCTGAAAAACCCCAAAGGTTTTTTAACCTAAATGGAACCCTGAAATTTTGGGATAAAGCTAAAAAAGACGTTAAGTAAAGAATAAAGGTAAAAAGTTTTTTCATATAATTATTAAAAAAGCGGAGAAAAAATCTCCGCTTCTAATTTATGCTTTTAAATTTAATTTCAATTCATCGAGCTGTTCATCAGCAATTGATGAAGGCGCATCGATCATCACATCACGTCCTGAATTGTTTTTCGGGAATGCGATATAATCTCTGATTACCTCGTTTCCATCCAAAATAGCTACCAAACGGTCAAACCCGAAAGCTAAACCACCGTGAGGCGGAGCTCCGTATTTGAAGGCGTTCATTAAGAATCCAAACTGTGCTTCTGCTTCTTCTTTTGAGAATCCTAAAAGGTCAAACATTTTAGATTGAAGATCTTTATCAAAAATTCTGATCGAACCTCCACCGATCTCGTTTCCGTTTAAAACCATATCGTATGCGTTTGCTCTTGCTTTTCCTGGGTCAGTTTCCAATAAATGAATATCTTCAGGTTTTGGAGAAGTAAAAGGGTGGTGCATTGCATGGTAACGTCCGCTTTCTTCATCAAATTCCAATAATGGGAAGTCAACAACCCAAAGTGGAGCAAAAACGTCGCCTTTTCTTAACCCTAAACGGTTTCCAAGCTCCATTCTTAATGCAGAAAGCTGAGTTCTTACTTTGTGCTCATTTCCTGAAAGAATCAACATTAAATCACCTTCTTTTGCTCCGAATTTTTCGATGATTTTTGCTAAATCTTCCTCGTTGTAAAATTTATTTACCGAAGAAGTTTTCACTCCGTCATTCTGGAATTTAGCCCAAACCATTCCTGAAGCTCCGATTTGTGGTCTTTTCACCCAATCAACAAGTTCGTCGATTTGCTTTCTTGTATAATCTGCACATCCTTCAACATTGATTCCGACAACCAATTCAGCCTCATCAAATATTTTGAAATCTTTTCCTTTAACTAATTCATTTAATTCCACGAATTCCATTCCGAAACGAATATCCGGTTTGTCATTTCCGTATTTCTGCATCGCATCAGCAAACGTCATTCTTGGGAATGCCCCGAATTCCTGACCTGTAATATCTTTGATCAAGGTTTTCGTCATTCCTTCAAAAACATTCATTACATCTTCCTGCTCTACGAAAGCCATTTCACAGTCGATTTGTGTAAATTCCGGCTGTCTGTCGGCTCTTAAATCCTCGTCACGGAAACATTTCACAATCTGGAAATATTTATCCATTCCACCCACCATCAACAATTGTTTGAAAGTCTGTGGAGATTGTGGCAATGCGTAAAATTGTCCCGGATTCATTCTGCTTGGTACGACGAAGTCTCTCGCTCCTTCCGGAGTAGATTTGATTAAAACCGGAGTTTCAACCTCGATAAATCCTTCGTCTGAAAGATAATTTCTCACCTTTTGCGCCATTTTGTGACGGAAGATCAGTTTATCTCTTACCGGAGCTCTTCTGATATCCAGGTAACGGTATTTCATTCTTAATTCTTCACCTCCGTCTGTTTCGTCTTCAATAGTGAAAGGCGGAAGCTGAGATTCATTAAGAACTTCTAATTTTTCAACTAAAATTTCGATTTCTCCTGTTGGAATATTTGGGTTTTTGCTTACTCTCTCGATGACGCGTCCTGTAACCTGAATCACAAATTCACGACCCAATTTTTTTGCATTTTCCATCAATTCCGCTGTAGAACGGTCTTGATCGAAAACCAGCTGAGTAATTCCGTAACGATCTCGAAGATCTATCCAAATCATAAATCCTTTATCACGAATGGTTTGTACCCATCCTGAAAGTGTAACTTCTTCATTAAGATTTTTAAGAGATAATTCTCCGTTTGTGTGCGATCGAAACATTTGTTTTAGATGTTAGATATTAGACGTTAGATATTAGACGTTAATGTGTCTAATTTTTCGTTGGCAAAGATAAGGTTTTTGAAAGTTTTTAAAACAAAAAAACTCCCCGAAGGAAGTTTTAAGCTATAATATTATCAATTTTTCTAAAGAAGTGCAGCCGTTTCCGGGTGTTTATTTTCTAAAGCATGATCTTTTGCTGTTTTGCCGTTACGATCTTTTACCTCTTTTTTTGCTCCTTTTTTCAAGAAAAGTTTTACAGTATCTGTGTATCCATACATTGCAGCATACATTAGCGGAGTAGTGTCGCTACAAGATTTATTTACATCTACGTTATTTGTAAACAAATAGTTGATTACATTTACTCTTTCGTATCTTGCACTTAAAGATAACAGATTGTAAGGAACTTCTTTGATGTCGAAACATTTGGTAAGCTCATCTTTCTTGAAGACTTTTTTTACATCTTCTATTTTATCTGTCTGGAAAATTCTCATCTTATCACCAGAAAGTTCTTGTGCAAATAATCCGTTACTAAAAATAGCGATTCCAAATAATAAAGTAGTAGTAATTATTTTTCTCATAAATTTTAATTTTATCTAAACAATATACAAAGCTAATTAATTTTTTTGATACATGTTGCTAATTATTAATCGATTTCATTGCTTTTTCTAAAATTTCAGTTTTGTTGTTTTCCTTTACTAAGCCAATAAAGCTTGCTGTTTTTGTTCTAAACAATTCTAATCCTCACTTTTTTTGAATCTTTAAATTCATGAACATCGTTTTGGCTAATGAGTATTGAAGAGTTTTAGAGAAATGGTATAAGTATTTTGATGTGCTCAATGAAGTTTTTTACTTGAGAGTTTCCGTCTAAAATTCAGCTTTTATTTCTTATGTTTTTTTTAATATATTTTATTTAAATGAAGTAAATGTTAATATTTTATCTCGTTAAAGTGATTTTTTAAGAAGTTATTAATATATTTATCACAAAAAAATTAATGAAAAAACTCTACTTTATCATTGCATTATTATGCCTTTTTCAGCTTAAAGCGCAAGGTGTTATTTACTCTCAAACACAAATTGGTCCTTCAGCTTTTGCTTCATCAAAAGGAACTAATGGTGATTTAATAAGTCTTGCATCCAGCTTTATCTTAAATCAAACAAGTGATATCACAAAAATCAATATATATGGAACACAGGGAATGGGAAATCTTTCAACCATTTCAAGTGGTTTGATTCTTTATATTTACAGCGATAGCAATGGTATACCTTCAGGTCATCCAATTCTTCAAACAGGAACACCTTTAGCTGCAATAAATACCAACAATAACTCACCAGGATACAGTTTGTTGAATGTGGGAGGAGACAATTATGTTTATTCGATAAATGTTGCTGCAGAACTGGGTACATTATCTTTACAGGCTAATACAAAATACTGGCTTTTTTTCGTCCCGAAACTGAATATCAGTTATATTGATGTTTTTTCTCAGGAAATTTTTCGTTGGCAAGGTTCCACACAAGGAACTCCTGCATTTATGCGAATTTCTAATTTAACCGGAGCCGCAGCTTATCCTACGTGGACTTCTTATCCTTACAACGGAGCAGCTTTTTCTATAGAGGGCTCAAATAAATTGGGTACGAATGATGTTGTTTTTGATTCGACAGATATAAAAGTTTTTCCAAACCCTACATTCAATTATGTTCAGATCAAAAGTAAAGAAAATATCAAACAAATTTCATTGTATGATATCAACGGTAAAAAAATCAATATAAAACCTGCTAAAGATATTGTTGATTTACAAGGATTGCCTAATGGTTTTTACTTTATGGTATTAGAAACCGAAACGAATTCTGTCACTAAAAAAATTATTAAGAAATAAATTCTTTGAGATGTGTAATCTCAATCAATAATTCAGAGCTTTACAAAAACTAAAAAATACCGAAGAATCACCTTCGGTATTTTTTTATATTTATAATTAGGAAGAAATTATTTTCCTCCAAAAAGTCCGCCTAGAATATCTCCTAAACCTCCACCTTGTTGTTGCTTTTGTTGTCCGCTTCCTCCAAGAACGCTTCCTAAAATATCATTCAAAGGATTTCCAGAAGACTGCGATTGTCCACCTCCTAAAACACTTCCAAGAATATCGTTCAGTGGATTAGACTGTTGCTGTTGAGCCTGAGTTTGTGCACCGCCTAAAATTCCTCCTAAAAGATCACCAAGACCTCCTGCTCCAACATTATTCTGTTGTTTTTCTTTTCCAATATAGCCCATGATTACCGGAGCAAGCATTGCCAAAATAGGTCCGATTTTATCAATAGAAATTCCTGTATTTTGTGACAATTGATTTTCAACATTCCCTTTTTCGCTTCCGAAAACGTGAGAAAGGATTGATCCGCCTTCGTTTTGTCTTGCCTCCAATTGTGAAGTGTCATCAAGAATACTTCCGTCGTGATCTTTATCTAATGCATTATTTAATGCTTCAGCTTCTTTATTGTCCTGAGATTTGTTTCTCAAATAAGAAATTACAAGAGGTGTTGCCACTGCCAAAAGTGCGAGGATTTGGTTTTTGCTGATTCCGAATTTGTTTTCAGCCTTTTCTGCAACCTGATTTCCTGTGTTTCCTGTAAGTAAATCAATTAAACTCATTTTTGTGTTTATTTTTTAAGTGTTAATAAACTCAAAGTTATCAAAAATATTGACAATGTCTGATTTAATTTATAACAAAATTGTATGGCTAAAATATGGAATGATAAGTTTAGTTTTTCAAAATAGGAACATTCGAGCAAGCCTCTCCAAACATCAGAGATTTTACAATCGGCTGAATTTTTTCTACCAATTCTACGTATGCATTTTCTGGAATTAGCTTGTCAGAACAGCCTTTTACTAATACTCTTTTTCCTTCCATTACAGAGAAATCATGGCTGTTGATCGCATCATGCATTAAGATTATTTCTAAATTTTCTAAATTTCCGAAAACAATTTTCTTAGTAACACCAGTCAATTTAGCAGTGATTAAAAAATACGCCCAAAGCGGAACAATTGCATCTGCAGAGTTGTAAACGTAAACGAAAGCATCTTTGTATTCTTCAGTATCGATAGCTGCCACTTTTTCACGGAAATCTTTCTCTTTTAAAATCATTTCCATGAAAAGAAAATCTTTCAGATCTATTCCTTTTCTTGCACCTTTGGGAACAAGATCGGTAAGATCAAAGTTGATCAATCCACTCGCTGCTACTTTATTTTTTATTTCAAATTCTTCTGACATTTTTTTATCATTATCTTTGAAGCAAATTTACTCATTTCTAATTTGAAATTTGAGGTTTGATATTTGAGATTCAGAAAATCAATCATCACTCATCATTCGTTGCTTATGAAATATTATATCATCGCAGGTGAAGCTTCCGGAGATTTGCACGGTAGCAATTTAATGAAAGCTTTAAAAGAAAAAGACTCCAGCGCAGAATTCAGATTTTGGGGTGGAGATTTGATGCAGAAACAAGGCGGTACTTTGGTAAAACATTACCGTGACTTGGCTTTTATGGGCTTTTTGGAAGTTGCGATGAATCTGAGAACGATTTTAAATAATATTAAAATCTGCAAAGAAGATATTAAAAACAACCAACCTGATGTTTTGATCTTGGTTGATTATCCCGGTTTTAATTTGCGAATTGCCAAGTTTGCAAAAGAATTGGGCATAAAAGTAGTCTACTATATTTCTCCTCAACTTTGGGCTTGGAAAGAAGGTCGTGTTGAAATCATCAAAAAATATGTTGATGAAATGATGGTGATTTTACCTTTTGAGGAAGATTTTTATCACAAACATGGTGTAAAATCTCACTTTGTTGGGCATCCTTTATTAGATGCAATTTCTACACTTCAGGATATTTCTGTTGATGATTTTAAAACTGAAAACGGTTTAAATGAAAAAGAAATCATTGCACTTTTGCCGGGTTCCAGAAAACAGGAAGTAGAAAAAATGTTGGAAATTATGCTTTCTGTTCGTCCGCATTTTGAGAATTATCAGTTTGTGATTGCGGGCGCACCAAGTCTTGAAAAGGAATTTTATCAAAAATATGTTGATGAAAATGTGCATTTCGTTTCCAACAAAACTTATGATTTGCTGAGGTGTTCAAAAGCAGCTTTGGTGACTTCGGGAACGGCAACTTTAGAAACTGCTTTGTTGAATATTCCGGAAGTGGTTTGTTATCGCGGAAGCAAAATTTCTTATGCTATCGCCAAAAGATTGGTGAAAAACATCAAATATATTTCTTTGGTGAATCTGATTATGGATAAGGAAGTGGTGAAAGAATTAATTCAAAGTGAGCTCAATACAAAAAATCTAGTCAAAGAATTAAATTTCATTATTGATGGTGAAAAAAGAAGTGGAATGCTTCAGGATTTTAAATTACTCAGAGAAAAACTGGGTGGAAAAGGTGCAAGTGAAAATGCAGCTGATATTATTTTAGATCTCAAAAAATAGAAATAAATCTATTTCGGTATTCTAAAATTTTCTAACTTAGTTTGTTCAAACACAAATGATTTTGAACAAGCAACCTCTTTTGATCGTTGTACTCTGTTTTATTCTTGGGATTTTCTTTCAGGATAAGTTAACTCTTGAGCAAAATTCCATCATTCTAATTCTACTTTTTTCTGTCATTGTTTTCGTAGCGTTTTTCCTAAAAAGTCAGATCTTATTTAAGATCAGGAATTTCCTTTTGATGGTTTTCTTTTTCGGATTGGGCATTATTTTTCATTTTTATAATAATTCTACGACTCAAAAGGTTGATGTAAAAACCAATGAAACCATCATTTTTAAAGTTTCAAAAAAATTAAATTCAAACGAAAAATATAGAAAGTATGAGGTTTTAGCTGAAGTTGAAAATGAGTCTTTTCAAGCAATTGCCAATGTTGAAAAAACTCGGAAAGAATTAGATCTTGACCATTATTATAAAGCAAAAGCTTATTTGGTTGAGCCAAAATCACCGGAACACGATTTTCAGTTTGACTATTCAAAATATTTAAGACGGAAAAATATTTCATATCAATGTTATATTAACGGAGAAATTTCTTCTGCTGCAAGAAGCGATTTGAGTTTTACAGAAAAGATAAAGCAAAAACGTCTGGAAACTTTGCAGAAAATCAATAATTCTGGAATGTCTTTCCGCAGTCGTGAATTTTTAAAAGGAATTATTCTTGCAGACCGCACTGAAATTGATGCTGAAACCGTTCAGGATTTTAACCGTTCCGGTTTGGTGCATTTTTTGGCTATTTCAGGAACGCATATTGTCGTAATTTTCGGGATGTTTTATTTTTTGATGATGAGGTTTTCATCTGTTCGTTTGAAAAAATATGCTATCGTCATCAGTTTACTATTCATCTGGATTTTTGCATTTTTCATCGGATTTGGAAATTCTGTGGTGCGGTCTTGCATCATGATTTCTGTGTATTTTATTTATGTTTTGCTTCAAAGAAAACCCGATTTACTCCATTCAATGGCACTTTCTGCATTTATTATTTTAATTATCGATACGCAGCAGATTTTCGATGTAGGTTTTCAGTTGAGTTTTCTGGCGGTTTTAGGTATTTATTGGCTCAACCAACCGATTTTAAAATATCTTCCGAGACAGGATAATTTTTTCAAAAAACTGATTTATAATACAATTTCAATCTCTGTTGCGGCGCAATTGGCGACTTTGCCTCTGGTTTTATATTATTTTCATCAGTTCTCATTGATTTCCATTATCGCCAATTTTATAATCGTTCCGTTTTCTGAGTTGATTATTATATTTTCTTTTTTTATGACTGCTTTGATGGGTTTTAATTTAGATTTTGAAATAATTAATGGGTGTTACGATTTTATTATTAAGATTTTGTTGAAAGTAATTCATTGGTTTGGTGATTTCGATGCCGTTTTCTTTGAAAATATTCCTTTGAATTTAGCAGAGGTTTTTCTGTTGTTTGGAATTATTTACTTCCTGAAATTTATGCTTGATAAACTCAGTTTTAGAAATATCTCAAATATAATTTTAGCGATTACCCTATTTTTCATCATCAGAATTTCTTTTGATCTTTTTGAAAATCAGAAAGATGAGTTTTTAGTTCATCATTATAAAAAAGAAAATGTTATTTCCGTGAAAAAAGGAAACAAGGTCATCTTTTGGATAAATTCTTCAGAAGATAAAGATAAAATTCAACAGTATATTATCAATCCTTATGTTTCGTCACGCAGGATAAAAAAAATAGAAATCAAAAAAATTCCGTCTTCGGCTAAAATGGTAAAGTTTGAAGATGAAATTTATGAATTAAAGTAATCTCAAATTTTAATGCTTTTTCTTGTATTTAATATACTTATGAATCTTATTTAGAAAGATTACAAACTGTCTAATAGTGAGATTTCTCACTTTTTAGTATTGTTAACATTTCATAATTTTGTGGAAATTCAAATTTAAACTTAATATGGCAGGTTTAACAAGTTCTACAATAGGTAGAAAATATGCTATGGCACTTTCAGCAATGTTTTTGCTGATATTCTTAGTGATGCATCTATCTACCAACATGACATCCGTTTTCAGCGAAGATGTTTTTAATGAGGCTTCTCATTTTATGGGATACAATCCGGCGGTGCAGTATCTGATGCAGCCGATTTTGATGTTTGCAGTGATTTTCCATTTTGCAATGGGGTTCGTTCTTGAGATTAAGAACAACAAGGCTCGTCCGATTAAATATGCGAATAACAACGGAGCGGCTAATTCTACATGGATGTCTAGAAATATGATTATTTCCGGAGCTGTGATCTTAGCTTTCTTGGTATTGCATTTTTATGATTTTTATTTTCCTGAAATGAATTACAAATACATTCAGGCAAATACACCAGATGAGACAAGATATTGGGCAGAGCTTCACCACAAGTTTCACGACCTTTGGAGAGTGGCTCTTTATGTTGTGGCTTTCGGATTATTAGGTCTGCATTTGGCACACGGTTTCCAGTCTTCTTTCCAGTCGATCGGAGCTAGACACCAAAAGTACACTCCTGTTATTAAAGCTTTCGGAAACTGGTATTCAATCCTTATTCCTGCAGGTTTTATTTTTATTGCAATTTTTCATTACGTAACTCAATAATATCAATATACTAATATGAGTAAATTAGATTCAAAAATTCCTGCTGGTCCTCTTAAGGATAAATGGAAAAATCATAAAGACCATATGAACCTTGTTGCACCAAACAACAGAGATAAGATTGATATTATTGTTGTAGGTACAGGTTTGGCAGGTGGTTCTGCTGCAGCTACTTTAGCTGAGCAAGGATATAATGTAAAAGCATTCTGCTACCAAGATTCACCAAGAAGAGCACACTCTATTGCTGCACAAGGTGGTATCAATGCTGCTAAAAACTATCAAGGTGATGGTGACTCTACTTACAGATTGTTCTACGATACCATCAAAGGTGGTGACTACAGAGCAAGAGAGGCAAACGTTTACAGATTAGCTGAAGTTTCTGCAAATATTATCGACCAGTGTGTATCTCAAGGGGTTCCATTTGGTAGAGATTACGGCGGACAATTAGATAACCGTTCATTTGGTGGAGTTCAGGTTAAAAGAACTTTCTACGCAAAAGGACAAACTGGTCAACAGTTATTATTAGGTGCATATTCTTCATTAAGCCGTCAAATCGGAAAAGGAAGAGTAAAAATGTACAACCGTCACGAAATGCTTGAATTGGTAATCGTAGACGGAAAAGCAAGAGGAATTATCGCAAGAAACCTAGTAACAGGTGAAATCGAAAGACACTCAGCTCACGCAGTTGTAATTGCTTCAGGAGGTTACGGAAACGTATATTTCCTTTCTACCAATGCAATGGGTTCTAACGTTTCTGCAGCTTGGAAAATCCACAAAAAAGGAGCTTACTTCGCAAACCCTTGTTATGTACAGATTCACCCGACTTGTATTCCGGTTCACGGAACACAGCAGTCTAAACTGACTTTGATGTCTGAATCATTAAGAAACTCCGGAAGAATCTGGGTTCCTAAGAAAATTGAAGATTCAGTTGCCATCAGAGAAGGTAAATTGAGACCTGAAAATATTAAAGAAGAAGATAGAGATTACTATTTAGAAAGAAGATATCCTGCATTCGGAAACTTAGTTCCTCGTGACGTTGCGTCTAGAGCTGGTAAAGAAAGATGTGATGCTGGTTTCGGAATCGAAAATAATGAAACTAAAGAAGGTGTTTACCTGGATTTCTCTACAGAGATCATGAAAAAAGGTAAAGAATCTGCTATCGAAAAACATATTCATAATCCTACAGAGCAGCAAATCTATGATTTAGGGAAGGCTTGGATTGAAGAAAAATATGGTAACTTATTCGTAATGTATGAAAAGATTACTGCGGATGATCCTTACAAAACTCCAATGAAGATTTATCCTGCTGTACACTATACAATGGGTGGTGTTTGGGTTGATTACAACTTACAATCTACAATTCCTGGATGTTTCGTAATTGGTGAAGCAAACTTCTCAGATCACGGAGCAAACAGATTAGGAGCTTCTGCTTTGATGCAAGGTTTGGCAGACGGATATTTCGTTCTTCCTTACACGATTGCAGATTATCTTTCTGCAGACATCAGAACGGGAGAAATTCCTACCAACTCTGCTGAATTTGATGCAGCTGAAAAAGAAATTAAAGATAAAGTAAACTTCTTTGTCAATAATAAAGGAACACACTCAGTAGATTATTTCCATAAACAATTAGGACACATTATGTGGAATAAAGTGGGGATGGGAAGAACTCCTGAAGGTTTGAGAGAAGCTATCGTAGAGATCGACGAAGTGAAAAAGAACTTCTGGAAAGATGTAAAAGTAATGGGTGAAGCTGAAGGAATGAACACCGAGCTTGAAAAAGCATTCAGAGTTGCCGATTTTATCGAATTAGGTCAATTAATGGCTATCGATGCATTACACAGAAACGAATCTTGTGGAGGACATTTCAGAGAAGACCATGCGACTCCGGAAGGTGAAGCAGAAAGAGATGATGTTAACTTTAAATATGTAGGAGCTTGGGAATATCAAGGTGATGATATCAAACAAGAAGTTCTGCACAAAGAAGACCTTATCTATGAGAACATCGAAGTTAAAGCGAGAAGTTACAAATAATCTCCAACCTATAAATAAATAATTATGAGTGCAAAAAAAGGCCTTCATCTTACGCTGAAAATTTGGAGACAAAAAAATACAAAAACTAAAGGTCAGTTTGAGACCTACAAAATATCAGATGTTTCTACAGATTCTTCATTCTTAGAAATGTTAGATATCCTGAACGAAAACTTAATCAACGAAGGAAAAGAACCTATCGCTTTTGACCACGACTGTCGTGAAGGAATCTGCGGAATGTGTTCTCTTTACATCAACGGTAGAGCTCACGGTCCGGATACAGGTATTACAACATGTCAGCTTCACATGAGAATGTTCAAAGACGGTGAAACCATCGTTATTGAACCTTGGAGAAGTGCTGCGTTCCCTGTTATCAAAGACTTAATGGTAGACAGAAGCGCATTCGACAGAGTAATGGCTGCAGGTGGATTTATCTCGGTAAATACTTCAGGAAATACTTTGGATGCAAATGCAATTCCGGTTCCTAAAGAAGATGCAGACAAAGCAATGGATGCTGCAGCTTGTATCGGTTGTGGAGCTTGTGTGGCAACTTGTAAAAATGGTTCTGCAATGTTGTTCGTTGGAGCTAAAGTTTCTCAGTACGCATTGTTACCTCAAGGTAGAGTAGAAGCGAAACGTAGAGTTCTAAACATGGTGAAAGCTATGGACGAAGAAGGTTTCGGTAACTGTTCAAATACAGGAGCTTGTGAAGTAGAATGTCCTAAAGGAATTTCTCTTGAGAATATCGCAAGAATGAACAGAGAATACATGGCTGCTTATGCAGACAGAGGATAATCTGTTTTAAAATAAATTATAAAGACTTCAAGAAGAAATTCTTGAAGTCTTTTTTTTGTTTATTATATGTGGTTTTTTTTCTTATCTTCCAAAAGATTAATCATTTCATCAGATGATAATGAAAAATATTTTAAAATTTTTATAAAATATGGTAAAGTTATTTTTTCAGTACCGTTTTCTATTTTAGAAACTTTGCTTTGAGAAATTTCTAAATCTATAGCTAATGTATGTTGAGAAACTCCATTATTTTCTCTAAGTTTTCTTAGCTTAAAGCCTAAGTCTTTTTCAGTGATTTTTTTCATATGTGTGTTTGAATGTGTTTAATATAAAATTACAAAAAATATTTATTTTATAAAAGTTTTATTCTTTCTATTTAGGGATTATTCTAAAATCGAATAGTTTTTTTGATTATTTCTTTACAAATTTGTATAAGGTTTTTAAAGTAAAAACTATAAATACAAAATTTTAAAACATTATGAAAAAATTAAATGTTTAGCAAATGGAAAATTTACAAGGTTCTTCAAATAGGAGGTGTCTTATTGCAGGTATTTTTACTGGCATCGGAATCGGATTAGGTCTATCAGTGGCTGGGCCAGCTGGAGGAGCTGCTGGTTTATTAACAGGACTTTATCATGCAAATTCTCAAGGTTGTTTTGATTAACTTAATAATATATCAATTATGAAAAGAATCACTTATAATAAGATGGAAAACTTATCTGGCGGCGTAAATCGTACATTGTGCTATGCTGCAGGAATTGGGATCTTTGCAATAGCTGGCCCAGCTTGGATTATTGGAGTTGCCTCTGCTGCATATGCAGTTAAATGCTGGAATTCATAAAAATTATTAAATATGAAAAGTAATAGGAGAACTATTTATTATATTGTCTTTATTGTGATATTTGGCATAATCCTATTGGCGGATATTTGCTTTAAAATTTTTGACAATGGAACAAGACAATACTTGTCATTTTTAACAGGATTTCTATTTTTACTTATGGTTATTATAGAAGTTAAGAAAAAAAATGAATTTTGTAAGTAATGTTATTACTTTTTAATAATTACAAGAGAGGTGTAAACCTCTCTTTCTTTTACTATTATGAAAAATTTTATAATCTTAGTAATCTTAGTTCTATTTTATTTATTTCTTAATTATTTAGATATAGAATTTATTACTACCAATTCCAAAATTTTTGATTTTTTATCAAAGGACTATCCCAATGAAATAGTAGTAAACTACATGGAAAGTCAAAAAAAATGGTGGTGGGTTTCTTATGCAGTAATGCCTGTGTTAATTGGCATTAAAGTTTTACTTGTTGCGTTTTGCCTTAACTTTTTAAAGCTTTTAGAAATTCCTAAAATAGATGAGATAAAGTTTAGCGATTTTATGTTTTTAGCACTTGTTGCAGAGTTTGTATTCATCATTGCAGGATTTTACAAATTTGTCAATTTTCACTGGATCAATCCAGATTATACCTTGGAAGATTTACAAACTTACTATCCAGTCTCACTAATAAATATGCGGGAATACATCTCTACAGAAAAATGGTTAGCATATCCTTTACAGTTGGTTAATCTTTTTGAGTTGTTTTATTGGATTTTTTTAGCTTGGGGTATTAGAGAACTTTTAGATGAAAAAATAAGCTATATAAAATCTTTTGGATTAATTAGCCTTACTTATGGCATCGGTTTGCTGCTTTTGGTAGGAACGGTATGCTTCTTAATTCTTAATGCTCAATATTGATGAAAAATAATCGACTAAAAATACTTGCCATAGCTATTCTTGTTTTAGTAATTGGGGTAATCGCTTACTTGTTTTTTAAACTCCAACAAAAAAAAGAAAGAGTGAAAATTTTAGAAACAATTCCTGAATTTAATCTCAAAACTATTGACGGAAGTTTACTGACTTCTGAAAATTTAAAGAGTACCACCAAAGTAATTGTATACTTCAGTCCCGATTGTCATTTTTGCCAAGGCGAAGCCAAAGAATTGTATGAAAATATTAATAAATACAATGACATTCAATGGGTTTGGGTAGCTAGTGAACCTACGAATGAAATAAAAAAGTTTGCAGAAAAATATCATTTAGATAAAAATGAAAATATTCATTGGTGTTATGACGAGAATGCAAGTTTTTATAGAAAGTATCAAATGAAAAGTGTACCGTACTTTTTGGTCTATGCTAAAAACAACAAGTTGATAAAACGAAATTCAGGGGCTATAAAACTTGAAAAGTTATTTGAGAATTCCAATGAAGAAAATTAGAAAAACCTTCTCTCTTCAAAAAGATCAGACTGATTGCGGAGTAGGTTGTTTGCAATCTTTGGTAAGATACTATGGTGGTGATGTTTCGTTAGAAGTTTTGCGTGGCAAAAGCGGCACAAGTAAAACCGGAACCACACTTTTAGGTTTATATCAATGTGCAAAAGAGATTGGGTTTGATGCTGATGGTTGTGAAGCTGATATTGATGCTTTAATAGAGCATAATCAACCAGTAATTCTGCATGTAATTTTAGAACATAAATACGAGCATTATGTGGTTTGTTATTATAGAGATTCTACTAAAAATAATCAATTTCTTATTGGAGATCCAGCCAAAGGTTTAGAATATTGGAGCAAAGAAAAATTACAAGAACTATGGGTATCAAAAACCTGTCTTACACTTCAGCCAAATGAAGAGTTCAAAATAAGCGGTAAAATCGCATCCGAAAAAAGGGAATGGCTACATAAACTCATAAAAGAAGACCAGGAATCTATTTATACAGTTATTGTTTTAGGAGCTGTAACAACTTTTCTTGGTATGGTGATGTCAATTTTTTCTCAAAAACTAATTGATGATATTTTACCTCAAAAAAAAGTCAGCATTCTTTTTTTGAGTATTGGTTTTTTAAGCTTTCTTTTATTTGCTAGGGTTGTTTTACAAGCACTAAGAGATTTTTACATTATCAGGCAGACTAAAGAATTTAATCAAAGAATCAACAAATCATTTTTCAATTCACTACTATATCTTCCCAAACTTTTTTTTGATACAAGAAAAATTGGTGATTTTGTTTCAAGATTAAATGATACACAAAGAATTCAAAACGTAATAAAATATTTAATTACCAATACTGTTGTAGATATTTTAGGTGTTTTAATTTCAATAGGTTTTTTATTTTATTATTATTGGAAATTGGCAATAATATGTTTGATTGTTTCACCAATTATTTTTTATATCATTTTCAGATTTAATAAAAAGATTATTTTATCTCAAAGAGAAGTAATGCAAGCTTATAGCATAAATGAGGCAAATTATATCGATAGTATACGAGGTATAGATGTAATAAAAGGTTTTGGAAAACAAGACTTATTTTTAAAGAAAAATCTTTCAATTTTTGGTAATTTTCAATCCAAAATCTTTGAGCTTGGAAAAGTAAATGTTAAAATTACATTGTATTCTGGCTTGGCTTTAGTCGTTTTTCTTGTTATAATTCTAAGTTTTTCTTCATACAATGTTTTGAATAGTCAAATTAAGATAGGAGAAATGATGGCTATTATTGGGATCTCTAGTTCTTTGCTTACTTCTATTACAAATTTGGCTTTGGTAAGTATTCCCATTCAGGAAGCAAAAGTTGCCTTTGATAGAATGTTTGAATATTCATCAATTACAAAAGAAAAATTAGATGGTTTAGAAATTAATAATATTCAGAAAATAGAAATTAAACAATTAGATTTTAGATTTAACGGAAGGAGTAAATTATTAGAAAACGTTTCTCTAAAACTAGAAAAAGGTAAAGTTATTTGCCTTTTAGGTGAAAGTGGAGGCGGAAAGACAACATTTACTGAAGTTTTGCAGAAAAACTATATTCAAGAAAGCGGCGAGGTAATAATCAATGATACTATTTCCCTAAAAGATATTTCTACAGCTAATTGGAGAAATCTTATTTCTATTGTTCCACAAAACATACAATTGTTTAATACAACTTTTTTAGAGAATATTATTTTAGATGAAAATTTGGATAATCAAAAGTTAAATGATGTTATTAACTTGGGCTTTCAACAGTTCGTAAGTTCTCTTCCTCAAAATTTAATGACTATAGTAGGAGAAGAGGGGATAAATTTGTCAGGAGGTCAAAAGCAATTATTGGGTTGGATGAGAGCTTTGTATCATAACCCTCAATTTTTAATTCTAGACGAGCCAACTTCTTCATTAGATAAAGACAATCGTAATTTTATATATCAATTAATTAGTAAGCTTAAAAATGATAAAATAATTTTTATCATAAGTCATAATCTAGAATCCTTAGATGAGATAGCAGATGAAGTGTTGTGTTTAAAAGAAAAAACAATTTCCAGAATACTAAAAAATTAAATTTATTTTTTTAGTTAAATCTTTCATAAATTACCTTCAAATATTGCATTTAGTATATTTGAAAAACTTATTTTTGCTAAATTATTTAAAATCAAAAATGAAAAAATATCTTTTGTTGTTTGTCATTGCAATATTCGCAATGTCTTGTTCAAAAAAAGTTGAAGTAAAAGGAAAAATCGCAGGCAGTTCTCCATTAGAGAGAATTGAGTTTGTAGAAGCTTCCGGTGTTGCTACCTTGCCTTTGGCTAACTTTGGTATCGATAAAGACGGAAACTTTACAGGAACTTTTGAAGCTCCAAAAAACGGAATGTACGTGATCAACTATGCTGGAAAACAGAATCTTATTTTCCTTAAAGGAGGTCAGAAACTTAATATTTCAGGTAATTCTGCTACTTTCCCGAACGAATATGTAGTGACTGGTGATGCGAAAAGTGATAACGACTTCTTTCAGGCTTGCCAAAAATTCCTAACGACTTATGGTCAGACTCTGAATATTCAGCAGTTGGCTTCAGGTGATGAAGGTGCGTATGTGAAAGCAATGCAGAAAATTGAAGCTGATATCAATAAAAATATCGAAGAAAACGTAAAGAAATTCAATCCTGGAAAAGAGGTGGTTGAATGGAAGAAAATAGATGCTAAAACGGCTATTCTTAATTTATTGGTAAATTATGAAATGACTAAAAAGCAAATGTCGGGTAACAATCCTTCATTCAAATTAGCTAAGGCATTCACAGATTATGAAGCTAAACTTCAGGAGAACAAAGAAACTATGATTAAAACAAGTCCGTTTTACAGACAGTATCTTTTAACAAAAATGAGCCCTGATTTCCAAACATTTGCTCAGGCAAAAGCTCAAGGAAAAACAGATGTTACAACTTCAGAGCTATTTAATGAATTCTTGAAAGGTAAAAAAGAAGTTTCTCAAACAGAGAAAGATTATTTATTAGCTTTCGTAATGGCTCAGTCTGATGTACATCCACAAACTCCTGCTGCTACAACCGATAAAATCAAAAAAATTATCGAAGAAGATATTAAAGACGCTACTATTAAAGCTGATTTAAAGAAGATGCTTTTCGTAATCAACGGATTCAAAATTGGTGATGATGCACCGGAAGCTTCTTTGGTAAAACAAGACGGTTCAGCTTATAAATTAAGCGAGAACAAAGGAAAACCTTACATGATCGTTTTCTACGCTTCTTGGAATCCTTACATTGCTGAAGGTACAATGCCTGTTTTGAAAGAAGTTGTGAATTTTTATAAGTCTAAAATGAATTTCGTATTTGTAAATTTAGATGATACCAAAGATCAGTTTACAAAAACGAGTAATGCTTTATTAAAAGGAATTCCTGGAACTAATGTTTATGGTGACGGAGGTTTAAACTCTGATATTGCTAAAAAATATGGAGTATACGGTTTCAAATTACCAAGCTTCATCGTAGTTGATAAAAACGGTAAAGTAGCAAGCAGATCTTTTGTAAATCTAGGTGATCAGGATTTGATTACAATCTTAGATAAGCAGACAGGTCTTTCAGCTCCAAAGGTAGATCCGGCAGCTCAGTTGCAGATTGATCCTTCAGCTTTACAGCAGCAACCGGCTCCTCAGGTTGAGAAAGTTCCGGTTGAAGCAAAATAATTAGCTTAAACAAAATATAAAAAAACCTTGTCTTCGGATAAGGTTTTTTTTTATTGTATTTTTGCAGACAAAATTGAAACTGAAAGGTTTCAGAGAAAATTATTAGAAAAATAGAAAATAGATGAAGATAGGATAGAAAGCTATCTTCATCATACTGAAATTGATATGAGAAAGAAGAAAGACGTAATTCTTGAGAATATAAAACTTTTTGCAGCGGGCGCAAAAGGCGTTGCGATAGGAAAAACTGAAGAAGGAAAAACTGTTTTGGTTTCCGGAGCAATTCCTGGAGATGTGGTGAATGCAAGAGTAAAAAAATCAAAATCAAAATATTTTGAGGCTGAAGTAAAAGAAATTGTTGAAAAGTCGCCGTTCAGAGTTGAGCCGAAGTGTATTCATTTCGGAACTTGTGGTGGTTGCAAATGGCAAAATATGAGCTACGAAAAGCAGCTTGATATTAAACAGGAAGAAGTTTATAACAATATCAAGAGAATTGGCGGAATTGATGGTTTTGAAACCGTTCCTATTTTGGGTGCAGAAGAGCAGTATTTCTACAGAAATAAAATGGAGTTTTCTTTCTCAAATGCAAGATGGCTAAGTCATTACGAAATAAGTTCTGAGGAAAACTTTGGAAGCAGAGACGCTTTAGGTTTCCATATTCCGGGAATGTGGAGTAAGATTTTAGATCTAAAAGAATGTTTCCTTCAGGAAGATCCGTCGAATGCGATTCGTTTGGCAGTGAAAAAATTCGCTGAGAATAAAGGTTTAGATTTCTTTGATGTTAAAAATCAGGAAGGTTTCTTGAGAACTTTGATGATGAGACAAAACTCTAAAGGAGAATGGATGGTTTTATTCCAGCTTTACAGAGAAGAAAAAGAAAACCGTACTCAGCTTTTTGATTTCTTGTTGGAACAATTCCCACAAATAAAAACGTTGGTTTATGCCATTAATCCTAAGCAAAACGATTCAATCTACGATCAAAATATCAAAGTATATTTCGGTGAAGGATTTTTAATGGAAGAAATGGACGGTTTGAAATTTAAAATCGGTCCGAAATCTTTCTTTCAGACTAATTACAAACAAGCTTTAGAATTATACAGAAAAACACTTGAATTCGCTGATTTAAAAGGTGATGAAGTTGTTTACGATTTATATACAGGAACCGGAACGATCGCTCAATATGTTGCAAGAAATGCAAAACATGTAATTGGAATCGAGTCTGTACAGGAAGCAATTGATGCTGCAATCGAACACGCTGAGCTAAATGGTTTAACCAATACGACTTTCTATTGTGGTGATATGAAAAACGTTTTCAATGACGAGTTTTTAGAAAATCATCCAAAAGCTGATGTATTGATTACCGATCCACCAAGAGACGGAATGCACCAGAAAGTAGTTGAGCAGATTTTGAAACTTGCTCCGGAAAAAGTAGTGTATGTAAGCTGTAATTCTGCAACGCAGGCTAGAGATTTAGCTTTAATGAAAGACCATTATACTTTGGTGAAGATTTTACCGGTAGATATGTTCCCGCAAACCCACCATGTGGAGAATATTGCTCTGCTTATCAAGAAATAATTACTTAAATTTGAAAATAAAAAATCAAAAAAATTAATGAATATGATAAAGAACTGTAAAGCTGTTTTCTTAGTTGGTGCATTATTTTTTACTCAGCAGAATTTATTTTCTCAGGAAAAAGAGAAAGATTCTACAACGGCTGTAAAAAAAGATACTGCAGTAGTAAAGAAAGATGATAAAAAGAAAAGTCTGATCAAACCATTTAAAGAAATCATTACCGATAAAGCGGTTTCAGATCAGGGAGTTTTTACGGTTCATAAAGTAGACGACAAATATTATTTTGAAATTCCGGATGCGATGCTGAAAAAGGAGTTTCTTTTGGTAACAAGATTAACAAAAGCAGCTGCAGGAATGCGTTCAGGAACTTCCGGTTATGCAGGAGATCAAATCGGGCAGCAAGTCATTGCTTTTGAAAAAGGCCCCAAAGATAAAATCTTGTTACGTTCTATTTCTCACGTAGATTATGCAAAAGATTCTACCTCACAAATGTATAATTCGGTGACGAGAAATAATGTTCAGTCTATCATTAAATCTTTTGATGTAAAAGCTTACGGAGTAAAGAACAATTCTTCTGTAATTGAAGTTACAGATGTTCTGAATTCTGATAACGAGCTGACTTCTTTTGCGGTTTGGTCTAAAGATTCTTACAGAGTCGGAACTTTCCAGAAAGATATGTCATTCGTGAATTTTGTGAAATCTTTCCCTACGAATATTGAAATTAATACCACTAAAACTTTTGCAAGAACTTTAGGAGCGCCTGTAACTCCGGCAATTCCAGGAAGACCTGCGCCAAAAATCAGTGGAAATTATACTGTGGAAATTAACTCTTCTTTCGTACTTCTTCCTGAAAACAAAATGCAGGCAAGGTATTTTGATCCGAGAGTTGGATATTTTACAGTGGGTTATACCGATTTCGATTTAGATCCTCAAGGTGTAAAAAGGATTTCATTGGTTAAAAGATGGCGTCTTGAGCCAAAACCACAAGATTTAGAAAAATATAATAAAGGTGAATTGGTAGAGCCTGCAAAACCGATTGTATTCTACATCGATCCTGCGACTCCAAAAAAATGGGTTCCTTATTTAATGCAGGGAGTTAACGATTGGCAAAAAGCTTTTGAAAAAGCCGGATTCAAAAATGCAATTGTTGCTAAAATCCCAGATCCGAAAGCAGATCCAGAATGGAGTTTGGAAGATGCCAGATTTTCTGCAATCGTTTATAAACCTTCGGATGTACCGAATGCTTCAGGACCTTCAATCGCCGATCCAAGAACGGGTGAGATTTTAGAAAGTCACATCAATTGGTATCACAATGTAATGTTGTTGCTAAGAAACTGGTATTTTGTACAGGCTTCTCCAAATGATGAAAGAGCAAGAAAAATGGAGTTTGATGAGAAACTGATGGGTGAACTTATCCGTTTTGTATCTTCTCACGAAGTTGGTCACACTTTAGGTTTAAGACATAACTATGGGTCAAGTTCTACAGTTCCTGTTGAAAAATTAAGAGATAAAAAATGGTTGGAGAAAAACGGTCACACTCCTTCAATTATGGATTATGCAAGATTTAATTATGTTGCACAACCGGAAGATAAGATTGGTGATGCCGGAATTTTCCCTAGAATTGGTGATTATGACGATTGGGCAATCGAGTGGGGATATAAAAGATTTAATCAGTTTAAAACTCCGGATGCAGAAAAACAATATCTGAATCAGTGGGTGATTAAAAATCTTAAAAACGAGAGACTTTGGTTTGGTACAGAAACCAATCCTTTAGACCCAAGATCACAAAGTGAGCAAGTTGGTGACAATGCGATGATTGCAAGTACTTACGGAATCAAAAACCTGCAAAGAATTGTGGATAACTTAAATCAATGGACGAAGACACCAAACGAAGATTATAAAAATCTCGATATGATGTACGATCAGGTGACGACACAGTTCAAAAGATATTTAGGTCACGTTTCAAAATATATCGGTGGACAAATGGAAACTCCGAAAACTGCCGAACAATCTGGTGCGGTTTATGAAGTTGTTGCCAAAAAAGATCAGAAAGAGGCGATGAAGTTTTTAACTGAAAATGTTTTCACCACTCCGCAATGGTTGCTTAAGAAAGATATTTTTGAGAAGACAGGTAAAACTCCGGTAAAAACAGTTGAAGAAATTCAGAATGTTGTTTTGGGAAGAGTTTTAAGCCCGATGGTTCTTCAGAGTCTTTATCAATCTGAAGCGGTTGATCAAAATTCATATCCATTGGTTGAGTTTTTCTCAGATTTAAACAATTCAATTATTACAAAAGAAAATACAGACATTTACGGAAGAAATCTTCAGAGAAATTATGTAGATACTTTAATAAAATTAATTGATAACAAAAATTCTGATAAGTCTGATGTTTCTGCCATTGTAAGAGGAAATTTAAATACCATTAAAAAAGATCTTTTAGCCAAAAATACTTCTAATGATTTGGTCAGCAAATATCATAATGAAGATTTGGTTTTCCGTATTGAGAAAGCTTTAGATCCAAAATAAAGATTTAAGTATGAAATATTTTAAATTCATCCTATTCATTCTTACATTATCATCGGTAATTTCTTGTGGAAGTGACGATGATATCTGTGAAAACGGTGAAGGTACACCGAGAATGAAAATTACATTTAGAAAAGGGAATCAAATCAGCGAGGTTGATTCCATAAAAATTTATGCTGATCTTGGTACAGGAATAATAGATTTGGGCTGGAAGCTAAAAGTTGATTCTGTATTTGTACCGTTACGCGTAGATGATTCTCCTTTTACGGATATTTATGTAAGAACTACTACACAGGAAGATTCTACGAGAGTAAGAATAAATTATACGACAAAATCTATTTACGTTTCACCGGGATGTGGTGTGAAGAGAAATTATGAAAATGTAAATTCAGTATTATCAACACCGAATTCTTTGAAAAGTGTAGAACAAGGGCAAAATTTTATAGAAAATGAAGACAAGACTAATTTATTCTTTAATTTTTAGTGTTTTCGGTTTGCTGATTCTTTCTGCACAGGAAAAAGAGGAAGCTGAAAAACCAAAATGGAAATACGAGCCCAATTTTATTGTGGGTGTTGATGTCTTGAATGCAGGAGTTTCATTTTTCTCGGACAGACAAATGTTTCAGGGATTTATTTCTTCTAAAGTAAAAGACAATCTCCACGGAATTATAGAAGCAGGTTTTGATAAAAATATTTACCAAAATAATGGGTACGATGCTAAAGCAAGTGGACCTTTTGTGAAAATCGGAGTCTTTTATATGTTGGCAAGAGACCGTGAAAATGATTTTAATGGCTTTTATGGAGGAGGAAAAATCGGTGGATCATTTTACAATCAGGAATATATGGCGATTCCGGTTCGTGGTTTTGCCGGAAACAGCTCGTCGGTTTCAATGCCTTCTTCTTCACAATCATCTTTTTGGCTGGAAGGAAATTTAGGCGGAAGAGTACAGTTGTTTGAATCTAATTTTTATATTGATGTCAGTATGCAACCGCGCTATTTAGTAGTTACTTCAAAACAGGATGATGTTGTTCCAATGATTGTTCCCGGTTTTGGAAAAAGCTCCAATAAATTTAATATGGGCTTTGCATGGAATATTGCGTATAAGTTTTAATATAAATAATTTAAGATCTGATTCTCTGAAATTTTTAATTATTTGAATACAAAAAAACTCTAGATTTTTCTGGAGTTTTTTTGTTATTAATAATTCTAACGAATGTGATTGCGATTTTAATAAAAAAAATATGAATATACTAAATATATTTAAGCTAAAAACACTTATATTTGGCAATTAAAAATAATTCAATTATATGAAAAAACTCGTTACTGTTTTGTTTTGTAGTTTACTTGGAGGGTCTGCGCTTGCGCAATGGTCTCCAACAACTATGAGTAGAAGTAAAGAGATTGTTCCTGGATCAATCTCGCAGCATTTTAAATTGGACCTTAATTTATTAAAATCACAATTAAAAAATGCTCAAGAAACTGGACCAACTGCAAAACCAGTCTATATCTCATTACCTGATATAAAAGGTAAAATGGAGAGGTTTGCAGTATATAGTTTTCCGGTAATGGTAAAAGAATTGGCAGACCAGTATCAATTAGGATCTTATGTAGGTGTTAGCGTAGATAATCCAACAAAATTTCTTAGATTTTCAGTATCTCCGAATGATTTTAGTTCAATGGTTATCAATAATGGCACTTACGAATTTATTGATGCACAAAATAGTGATAAAAGCGTTTATGGAGTTTATTATAAATCGTCAAAAGATGGGAAAGCTTTTGTTTGTAGTACTTCAGAAGGTACAGCTGCGATCAGTCAGATGAATGAGCTTCAACAAAATGGTCAGGTATTTACTAATCAACCAACAGATTTTTCTAAAAGTTCTGACAAAAAATACAGAACGATGAGATTAGCATTGTCCGCAACAGGGGAATATACTGCATTCCATGGTGGAACAGTTCCTTTGGCACTTGCTGCAATGAATACAACAATGACGAGAGTGAATGGAGTTTTTGAAAAAGATTTAGCTTTACACTTAAATATTCAAAATTTTCCTGCAATTATTTACACGGATGCTACTCAAGATCCTTACACTGGTAACTTAAATGTACAGTTGCAACAAACTTTAACATCGATAGTAGGAAATGATAATTATGATATCGGGCATGTATTTAATGCTGCGGGAAATAATGGAAATGCAGGATGTATTGGCTGTGTATGTATAAACCCAGCAACATCAACAACAACTGCAAAAGGATCAGCTTTTACACAAAGTACAAGTCCTGTAGGTCCTAGTTTTGATATTGATTTTGTAGCTCATGAAATGGGTCACCAATTGGGAGGTAATCATACTTTTGCCCATGCTTTAGAACCATCAGGTACCAATGTTGAGCCGGGTTCAGGATCTACAATTATGGGATATGCAGGAATCACAGGAACTACTACTGATGTGCAGCCAAATTCTGATCCATTCTTTCATAAAGTAAGTATACTGCAGATTCAGAATAATTTAAATGCTAAAACGTGTGATACTGAAACTTCAATTAACAATAATCCACCAGTAATCGCTGCTTTACCTACATATAATATTCCTAAAGGAACTGCGTTTGTTTTAACTGCTTCTGCTACAGATCCAGAAAATGACCCGCTTACTTATATGTGGGAGCAAGTAGATAATGCTTCAGTTGTAATTAATAAAACAAATATTGGATCAACAACTACAGGGGCTACTTTTAGATCATTAGTGCCTACGGTTAGTCCTACAAGATATTTTCCAAAATTATCATCTGTATTAGATGGTGTTTTAGATAATTCTAATAATGAATGGGAATCAGTTTCAAAAGTAGCGAGAACAACAAAATTTTCGGTTACAGTAAGAGATAATAATCCTATAGCTACACAACAACAAACGCAATTTGCTGAACAAACTATTGTTGTGGGTAATGAAGGTCCATTTAAATTAAATACAATTTTTGCAAATATTAGTGTACCTACTCCAATTGAATGGGATGTAGCTGGAACTAATGCTGCACCATACAACGTTACAAATGTTAAAATTGACTATACTACTGATAACGGAGCTACTTGGACGGTTTTGAGTGCTTCTACACCGAATGATGGGACAGAAAATTTCACATTTGCATCGTCTATGAACGGTCAAACAATTAAAGTAAGAATATCTTCAATTGGAAATGTATTTTACGCGATAAAATCTATTGCGATTACTCAATTTGCTCCTTGTAACGGAACAGCTCCTTCACTTGTAGTGAGTAATGTTACGACGAGTTCTGCAGTAGTAAGTTGGGCGCCAGTTGCTAATGCTACTTTTGTGGTTAGATATAAGAAGGTTGCTGATACGAACTGGACGACTTTAACAACAACATCAACAACTATTACACTTCCGAATCTTCTTGATGGAACTGCTTATGAAGTACAAATAGCAACTGTTTGTAGCGGAACTCAGGGTAGCTTTTCTGCTTCTTCCAATTTTACTACAACAGGAATGACCACTTATTGTGCGGTAAATGCAGGACCTGTTAGTGATGATTACATTTCAAATGTAAGCTTGGCTAATATGACTAATGCTTCTGGTGCAAGTACTTATACTAGTTATGTTTCTAATCCTGCATTACAGGTTAATTTAAATTCTGGTGGTACATATACATTGTCAATTACAAGAGCATATTTGGTAAGTGGAGTAGGTCCATATCCAGCTGCAACATCTGTGTGGATTGATTATAACAGAAATGGAGTCTTTGAAGAGTCAGAAAGAATATTGACATCACCTATTGCTAACGGTACTCCAAATCCTCTTACAGTTACATTTACAGTTCCAAACAATGCAGTTCAAGGTTTAGGATTAAGAATGAGAATTGGAATGTTATATGTAAATTCTGCAGGTATTATTTTAACAGGACCATGTGGTAATTATGGTAATTATCCGGGAGAGTTTGAAGATTACAATGTTGTAATTACAGGTAATTTAGCTACAAATGAATCTGGTGCTGTGAAAAATAATGGTATTCAGATTTATCCTAACCCTGCGACTGATTTCCTAAACGTAACTAAAGTTTCTGATAAAGCTACTTATAAGATTTATAGTGCAGCTGGTCAGTTAGTTGGTAATGGAAATATTAGCAACGGAAAAATTAATGTTTCTTCATTAATAAAAGGAGCTTATGTAATATCTATTGAAGATAAAGGAAAAGAAAGTTTCAATTCTAAATTTATCAAGAAATAATAAATTCTTTTTAATACTAATAAATCCTCAGGAAAACCCTGAGGATTTTTTTGTTTTGAAATCATAAGTTCGTTTTTGATGAAGTAATTGTAAAAAAAAAAGTTTAATCTATATTTTAATTATAGAAAATGATTAGATTTGTATTTAATATAAAAAAATACTGCCTATGACTAAATTCTTTACATTTTTCTCAAATCTACGAAGCTCTATTAATATTGATTTTGTGAAAGAACTATCTTTCAAAGCTTTTAATAGATGGTCAAGACATCTGTTTTCTAAAAAAAGTATATTGAAAGGTATACATAAAAACTTTTTGACAGACACAAATTACATTGGTATTCAATTTCATTTTAATAATTAATTTTATGAAGAAACTTTTACTCATGTGCCAATTGCTTTTTGGTGCATTTCTCATGGCTCAGGTGAACTATACACAAGACTGGACAGCCACGGGACTTAATAACTGGACATCCGGTGGATCTGTTTTCTCTAGAATTACTACTGCAAACCAAATTTGTGGTACTACTGGGGGAACGATACGAGGAAATAGATATAGTGGAAATTCTGGGGATTTTACTTCTCCTAACATTCCAGGAAATAATCAAGGTGTTGTAACAATGTCTTTTGATTATAAAATCACAGACTGGTCTGCTGGAACAGTTGCAACTCCTGCATCAACAATTGGTGTAAATGGTATTGCTGTGCAATATTCAAACAACGCAGGGGGACCATGGATTACTGCATCTACTATTAGTTCTACAAATCACGTTACTGCTAATACATGTGCAACAAAAACTGTAACATTTAGTCCGTTAGCGGGTAATTTATATGTGAGATTTTATGTTACTTCAGATACAAATGATAGTTATTACTACTTTGATAATGTAGTAATGACTCAAGGTGCGGCTCCTACTTGTTTGGCGCCTTCTGGTGTTACCTTAGTAAATACAACGGCTACGAATGCAAATATTTCTTGGATAGCACCAGCTACACCTCCTGCAAATGGTTATGATGTATATTATAACACAACGGGTGTTGCTCCGACAGGTACTACTCCATTAAATGCAACCAATTCTGTACAAACTACAGCTACAACTGCGACTATTCAACCATTAACACCTATTACAACATATTATGTTTGGGTTAGAGCAAAATGTAGTGGTACTGATTTAAGTACTTGGACTCCGATGCCGTCATTTATGACTTTGTGTGTACCAGTGTCTGTGCTTCCTTGGACAGAAAACTTTGATGCTATGACCACTCTAGGTGCTGGAATTGTTCCCCCTTGTTGGAAGCAAATTACTGGAACTAATCCTTGGACATCTTCAAGTGCTGCAGGATCAACTACATCTCCAGGACCAAGATCTACACCCAACTATGTTAGGATTCAATGGGGTAATACAAACGCAAGCCAGTTATGGACACCAGGATTTACACTAACGGCTGGAACTACTTATGAATTCTCATTCTATTATCATAACCCGGAATATACTGGATTTTCAGGTAATGTTTTAGTAAATTCTTCCCAATCTTCTACGGGGGCTACGAATTTGGGAGTATTCATCACTTCTACACAAACTACAACTAATTATACCCAATATAAAGTATATTACACACCTACAACTACGGGAACATATAATTTTGCTGTAAGTTCATCTGCTAATTCTGTACCTTATTATTTAGGTGTTGATGATTTCCGATTAAGAGTTGCTCCTACTTGTATAGAGCCGTTAGGGGTTGTAGCAGTTAGTGCCACAGGAAATACAGCTACTGTATCTTGGAATCCGCCAGCAACACAGCCAGCAAATGGATACCAAATATATTATAGTACAACAACCACTCCTCCTCCTACACCACAAGTAACGGGTATTCCAGGTACAGCGGTTAGCCATACAATTCCAGGGTTAAATCCAAGTACTACCTATTATATTTGGGTTAGAGCAATATGTAGTGCAACAGATCAGAGTGATTTATCAGATCCTGTATCTATTATGACAACACAAGTTCCTGCGCAGCTTCCTTATACTCAGAATTTTACTGGAGGAAATGATTTGGGATTATTAAACGGAACACAGACCAATAAATGGGTACGAGGAAATGTAACAGGAAACCCTGCTCAATCATTATATATATCTAATGACAATGGTGTAACAAATGGGTATGCACATACAACAAGTACTGTACATGCATTTAGAGATATTCAAATTCCGTTAGGAACTACACTTGCATCATTCTCTTTTGATTGGAAAGGGCAAGGTGAAGGAACAACGTTTAAGTATGATTATTTGGAAGTTTGGTTAGTACCATCTACATATTTACCGGTTCCAGGGACGTTAATTACTGCAGGAGCAGGAAGAGTTTCTTTAGGTCAATATAACCTTCAAGGTACTTGGCAATCTTACTCTAATACAAATTTAAATCTTACCAATTTCGCCAATAGTGTAATGCGTTTAGTATTCCAATGGAGAAATGATGGTGGAGGTGGTACTCAGCCTTCGGTTGCAATTGATAATATTGTATTAAGAGTTTGTAGTACGGCTACTCCAGTTGTTACAGTTACTCCAGCTTCTATTACACATAATGAGGCAACTCTTATTTGGCCACAAGATATAGGTGGAGCCTCTTATCAAATAAGATACAGACCGGTAGGTTCTACTCAATGGTTACCTACAACTGGACCTATTACTGTAGCTGCTGTTGTAACACCTAACAATACCTACACTTTCCCACAAAACTTGTTACCATATACTCAATATGAAGTAGAAGTTGCAGCGGTTTGTAATACGACCAATGTAGGAGTCTTCTCACATAACGAATTTATGACGAAATGTGATCCTACTCCTCCAAATGTAACAGTGACTAGCATAACTCCAACATCTGCTTTAGTAACTTGGAACCCGCTTGCAGCTGGTGCTAATTATGAATTGCGTTGGAAATTGGTAACCGATCCTGCTACTTCTTGGCAATCACCTCCTCCTCCAGGAACACCACAACCACCGTTAAACTCTTATACTATTACAGGTTTAAGTTCTTATAAAACTTATGAAGTACAGGTAAGAAATAAATGTATTGGATCTACAACTTTCAACCCATGGTCTACATCTCAAGTGTTTACTACGGTTAGAGTTTGTGAAATTCCGCCTCCAGGATTAACAATTACTCAGTTGAATCCTACATCAGCAGAAGTAGTTTGGGATGCTTATACAGGTCCTGGAGCTACTAATAATTACATATTGAGATACAGAAAGGTAGGATTACCAGGCTGGACAAATGTTAATGTAAGTACTAATACTTATACAATAACAGGATTATTAGAACTTACAAAATATGAAATGCAGGTAGCAAATGTTTGTACGGGTACACCAGGTAATTATACACCTGAGTACTACTTTACTACACCAACAGTAGTTTACTGCCCGATGCATTCAACTAACTTTGCTTCTGAATTTATTTCAAAAGTAACAGCAAAACCAGCAGGTAAACCAGAGATGATTAATATTACTGCAGGTTCAGCTTATTCAGACTTTACAGCTGTTCCTTTGAAGTATATTGATATGGTTCAAGGTTCTGTAGGTAACCAGATTATAGTGGATAAAACACTTAGTTCGGGAGCTAAAGCTGGCGTAGCAGTTTGGATTGACTTCAACAGAAACGGAACTTTCGATCTTGATGAAAGAATTTTAGCAGATGGTCCGAATACTAATCTTACAGCAAGTGCTACATTCACTGTACCATCTGATGCTTTCGTTGGATCTACTGATAAATATGTTGTGATGAGAGTTGCGTTGGCTAAAGATGCAATTCCTGTAAACTGTATTAGCTTTACAGATGGTGAAGTAGAAGATTACACTGTAAGAATCTCTAAACTTCCGGCTGTTAATACACTTAATCAAACAGATATCTTGATTTATCCAAACCCAGTTAAATCAATTCTGAATGTTAAGAACGTTAGCAAAAAAGCTAAGTACAAAATTTATAGCGCTGCTGGTCAGGTAATCTCAAGCGGAATCATCTTAAACAATAAGATTGATGTAAGCAGATTGATCAACGGTTTATACGTAATTGACATTGATGATGTTCAGGGCACAGCTCAGAGAAAATTCATTAAAGAATAATCAATTAATTAAATAGAATAAGCTCTCAGAAATGGGAGCTTATTTTTTTTATACATCAAAAAGTTTTGAAAGCTTAAAACAAAAAATCCCGCTGGAATTCTTCAGCGGGATTTTATTTATTCAATCTCAAAAATAATCTTTTCGGTTTGCTCTTTCAGATCATCAAGGTTGGTATTGTTATAGATGATGCAGTTTGCAAGCTTTATTTTTTCCTTTTCAGGCATTTGTTTTTCCATTACAGATTGTACTTCACGGTAGGTTTTTCCATCCCGATCCATCACTCTTTTTATTCTGATATTATCTTCTGCAGTTACCAAAACAGATCGATAGCATTGTTTATGAAGTTTTAACTCAAACAGCAAAGCAGTTTCTTTAAATATTAAATACTTGGTCTGCTTCTTTACCCAATCCTCAAAATCTAAGCGAACAGCAGGATGGATGATTTCATTTAAACTTTGCAGTAAATCTTTATTATTAAAAACCTTTTCGGCTACAAATTTTCTGTTATAAAGACCATTTTCATCATAAGATTCATCGCCTAAAAGTTCTTTGATCTTAACCTTTAAATCATCGTTATCATTCACAATATCTTTAGCTCGGTCATCCGAATAATACACTGGAAATCCGAAGTCTTCAATAAATTTTGCAACGGTTGTTTTTCCAGAACCAATTCCTCCTGTTAAACCAATGATTTTGGGCGCAGGTTTCGAATCAGGCTCACTTTTTTGACTTTCTGAATACAATTCTTCCATAATCAATATTAATATCCAAAAACATCATTAAAACTGAAAGTCTCATCAAGACGAACTCCCTTTTCAGTCATTTTTAAACTTGCCAATTCGTTGTGTGCATCGTGCTCAAAAAACAATAGATAATCATTGTCTACACATTGTTTTAGAAACTTAGCTTTTTCTTCTATCGTCAATAATGGTCTTGTATCATAGCCCATCACATAAACCTGAGGAATATGTCCTGCTGTAGGAATTAAATCGGCTGCAAAGACAATCGTTTTTTCCTGATACTGAATCACGGGTAGCATTTGCTTTTCTGTGTGACCATCAACAAAAATAACATCCATTTTTAAGTCTGGTGCAAAGCCATAATTTCCGGTTGCGGGAAGTGGCAAAAAGTTCAGTTGTCCGCTTTCTTGAATGGGAAGGATATTTTCTTTTAAAAAACTTGCTTTTTCTCTTGCATTGGGCTCAGTTGCCCATTGCCAGTGATTTTCATTGGTCCAGAACTGTGCATTTTTAAAAGCCGGTCTGTATCCCGATTTATCATCGTTCCATTCAATAGCGCCACCACAATGATCAAAATGAAGGTGAGTCAAAAAAACATCGGTAATATCTTCTTTTACAAAACCGTATTTTTTTAAATTATTATCTAAATTATCGTCACCCCAAAGCGAATAATGACCGAAAAATTTGTCATCTTGCTTATTTCCGAGGCCGCAGTCAATTAAAATTAATTTTTTTCCATCCTCCACAAGAAGAGAGCGGGTTCCTAGTTCTATTAAATTTCTTTCGTCTGCAGGATTTGTTTTTTCCCACAAACTCTTTGGGACGACCCCAAACATGGCACCTCCGTCCAGTTTAAATTTTCCGCATTGGATAGGATATAATTTCATATAATATTTATTTTTTTAATGTATTGTTATCTTAATTATAATTCTTTACTACAAAAGTTGATGCATGGCTTAAAACTATAAATTAATTTTCTTAATTTAAATAAACAAAGTTTATTTCTTATTTAAACATTAAGGGTTTAAGAATCTTTTTACTGTTCATTTAAGAATCAATAAATTGATTTTCATAAGTTTTTTAAGCATCGAATTCTTTAAATCTTAATTTCTTAAGGTTTAAAATACAAAAAACTAAAAGTATTTTAAAATAAAAGTTAGCTTTTATGAACTTTTGAATAACTGATTTTTCAAAACTAATATCTTTTGCATCTTTTGTGGTAAAAAATAACTTTATTTTTTCAATAGTTTCATTTTTTCAGCAATTTGTTTTCCATTTGCATCACCTTTTTCAAGATTTAAAATAATATTTTCAAAATCATCTTCTTTTCTGTTTTGAGACAATTTTTGTTTAATGAAAATCTCTGTCGGTATGATTTTTAAACCAAAAGCACCTTTCATTTCCTTTTCTACGAACTCTTTTCCCATGTCTTTCACCATCATCGGACATTGCTGAGGTTTTTCGTATTTCGAAGTTAATTTGTCTAAATGTTGATACAATTCATCATGATTCATCAAATCAACTTTTCCATAAATCTGTACCGCTTCATAATTCCATGTCGAAACATTGATGTGGTCATACCAACTGCTCGAAATATAAGTATGTGCTCCCAAAAAATCACAAAGAACTTCATCTCCGTTCGTAAGGGTTTTTGCTTGCGGATTTGCCCTTGAAATGTGAGTTTCAATATAAATATTTTCCGGATCATCTTCATTCAGCATCATCATAGAATGAGTCGCACGAATTTTATCCACCGAGGAAATTAATAAAGCAAAAGAATTTTCTCTGATGATTTCTTTCATCAAATTGTAATCTTCACTTTTATATAATTTAGGAATAAACATTTTATAATTAAAAATTAAGAATGAATAATTAAGAGTTTTGTTTGGAAGTTTTTAAAATTGTAGTTAATAATTTTATGATTTCCTCAATATTTATTTTTAGAGAATTAAATTCTGTATCATTAATGAACTCTGTTTTATGTAAAAGCTTAATCCAATAAAAAGATTCATAAGCTTCCTTATATGATATTTGAAGTTTATAGATAAATTCTTTTTTACTAAATGAGGCGATACCTTCTTCTATATTTGCTCCGATTGAAGTTCCGCTTCTAAGCAATTGCTTTGAAAGAGTTTTTTCATTTCTTTCATTGTAAAGAACTTTATACAAGTTGATAATTCTAATTGAAAAATCAAAAGATTTATTTCGAATAATATTATCCTTTTCTTGAAAGCTACTTTCCATTTTCCGATATTAATTATTCATTTTTAATTATTCATTAAAAAAGTTCTCCGGGATTTCTCGGTATCGCAATATTCAAATGCTTATAAGCCTTCTCAGTAACCTCTCTTCCTCGTGGAGTTCTGATAATAAATCCTTCCTGAATTAAAAACGGTTCATAAACCTCTTCCAATGTTTCAGGATTTTCTGCAATAGATGTTGCCAAAGCTGAAATTCCTACAGGTTTTCCTTTGAAATTTTCAATCATTACACGCATGATTTTATTATCCATCTCATCCAACCCAAATTCATCTACATTTAAAGAATTTAAAGCATATTTGGTAATTTCAATTTCAATTTCCCCATCTCCTTTAATTTCTGCAAAATCACGGACTCTTCTTAAAAGTGCATTGGCAATTCTTGGCGTACCACGGCTTCTTCTTGCAATTTCAATCGCAGCATCTTCATAAATTTTCACCCCCAAAACTCTCGCACTTCGGATGATAATCATAGACAAAAGTTCAATGGTGTAATATTCCAATCTGCTTTGGATACCAAATCTTGCCAACATCGGCTTGGTCAACATTCCGCTTCTGGTTGTTGCTCCCACCAATGTAAAAGGATTTAATCCGATCTGAACACTTCTTGCATTCGGACCGGTTTCCAGCATAATATCGATTTTGTAATCCTCCATTGCAGAATACAGATATTCTTCCACAACAGGCGAAAGACGATGGATTTCATCGATGAAAAGCACATCGTTTTCTTCCAAATTAGTAAGTAAACCTGCCAAACTTCCCGGTTTATCCAAAACAGGACCGGATGTGATTTTACAGCCTACACCAAGTTCATTCGCAATAATATTTGCCAAAGTTGTTTTTCCCAATCCGGGAGGACCGTGAAGCAAAACATGGTCGAGCGCACCACCACGTCTTTTGGCAGCGGTAACGAAAACTTCAAGATTTTCTAAGGTTTTTCGCTGTCCTGCGAAATCCTTAAAACTCTGCGGACGAATCTGCTCTTCCTGAATGAGCTCTTCGTGCGAATAATTGTCTTTATCTGGATGTAAAAAATCGGGCATTAATTCAGTTTCATTTACCGTAAAGATAGGAAAATTAGGTTAAGATTTAGATTAATTTCAGGCAGAGATTAAGGTTTAGGTTAAGATTGTACGCTCGACCTTTTATCATTTACAAGATTGATATATTTTAAGTAATTTTGAGAGAGAAAATTTTAAATATAAAAATTGCTTAGCTTCTAATATCGTTTAGATTCCTACGGAATGACAAATTACACGTTCTTTTTGTCATTCCGTAGGAATCTAAGCAAAGTATATTAAAAGAAAAGTTTAGCTTTTAAACTAAATAAATGAAACTTATAGGCCCTTTCAAACAAGTTGTAACACTTGCCAATCTTCCTTTAAGAGGAAAACTTTCTGATGAACAAATAGAAATTATTATTGATGGCGGAATTTTAGTTAATGAAAATAAAATCCATACAATCGGAAATTTTGAAACCTTAAAATCTGAAAATCAAAATATAGAAATCGAAACCATTGAAGGCGAGCAAATCGTACTTCCTGCGTTTGTAGATTCTCACACTCATATTTGTTTTGGTGGAAACCGTGCTAATGATTTTGCGATGCGAAATGCAGGGAAAACCTATCTTGAAATTGCCGAAAGTGGCGGTGGAATCTGGAGTTCGGTACAACATACAAGAAATGCTTCAGAAGAAGAATTGTTGAAAACTTTATTAGAAAGAATTGATTTTTTAATTTCTCTTGGAATTACAACCATCGAAGTAAAAAGCGGTTACGGTTTGGATGTTGAAAACGAGCTGAAAATGCTTCGAATGATTAAAAAAGCACAGGAAAAGACTCAAGCAACTTTAGTTCCGACCTGTCTTTCAGCACATTTAAAGCCACGAGATTTTGAAGGAACTAACGAAGAGTATTTAAATTATATTTTAACCGAAATTTTACCAAAAGTAAAAGAAGAAAACCTCGCAAAACGAGTTGATATTTTTATTGAGAAATCAGCATTCCAACCTGAAGAAAGTAAAGATTTCTTACTTAAAACTAAAGACTTAGGTTTCGAAATTACGGTTCATGCAGACCAGTTTACACCGGGAAGTTCTCGAATTGCCGTTGAAGTTGGCGCGAAATCTGCAGATCATTTAGAAGCTACAATCGATGAAGATATTGAGTTTTTAGCACAATCTGAAACCGTGGCAACCGCTTTACCGGGAGCTAGTTTAGGATTGGGTGAAAAGTTTACTCCTGCAAGAAAGTTATTGGATGCAGGAGCAATAGTTGCGATTGCAAGTGACTGGAATCCTGGTTCTGCACCAATGGGAAATTTAATTACGCAAGCTTCTATTTTAGCAACATTTGAAAAGTTAACAACCGCAGAAGTTTTGGCTGGAATGACTTTCCGTTCGGCTTTTGCTTTAGGTTTAGGAGACAGAGGAAGTTTAAAAGAAGGCTTAAAAGCAGATTTTGTAACATATAAAACCAACAATTTCCAAAATGTTCTTTATAACCAAGGAAGCTTGAAGGCAGAGAATGTTTATATCGATGGGATTAAAGTAAAATAATATGGGAATTTTCGATAAATTTTTCAGTAAAAATGAAGAGAAAGAAGATGCCGAAATTAAAAATTATAAAAATTTTTGGGATTGGTTTCTTACTAAAGAAAAAGATTTTTTTGATGTCGTAAAAAACCACGATAATATAGAAAATAACTTTTTTGATGTTATTGCTCCAAAACTTAAAGAGTTAAACGGAGGATATTATTTTCTTGCGGGAATGAGTGATGATTCTACTGCAGAATTGATTCTAACGGTAGAAGGTGATATCAAAAATATAGCTTTTGCTGAAGAAATTATTGAGATGGCTCCCAAACTTGATCACTGGAAATTTACCGCTCTAAAACCGGAAATGAATCTCACAAGCGGAATTGAAATGGATGGCAGAAAATTTTCTGGTGAAAATATTTTCTTTTATGAGAATGAAGTCGAAGGTTATCCCGACGAAATTGACATCACATTTGTTTACGAAGGTTTAAACGAAGAAAATAAAGATGCTGTTGTAACCGGAGTATGCGTTTTTCTGGATAATTTTTTAGGCGAACTTAATTTTGCCACTCAAATCGATACTTTTAATGTCGTTGGAAAAGAGAATGCTCAAAAAGAATTGGTGCCGGTTACGAAGCTGAAAGACTTTTTATCATGGCGCGAAAGAGAGTTTACAGAAAAGTATAAAAATGTGAAAGACTTCAGCGAAGAAGACAAATTTTCTGTTTTTGAGGCGACTCTGCAAAACGGTTCTCCTCTTATTGCGACGATCAATACTTCTTTGTTAACTTACGATTCAAAAGCTTCTTATCCGTGGATTTCTATTTTGAAAGTTCAATATAACGGAGAAAATAATAATGGACTTCCCCAAAAAGAAGATTACGAAAAATTAAGCAATATCGAAGAGCAGATTATTAAAGAATTGAAAATCGAAGACGGTCATCTCTACATCGGAAGAGAAAATGCAGATAACATGAAAGAAAGTTATTTTGCAAGTAAAGATTTCAGGAAACCTTCAAAAGTTTTGAAGAAAGTAATGGATGATCACCCTGAATATAAAATGACACTTGAAATTTATAAAGACAAATATTGGCAGAGTTTTGAACGCTATAATGTAAATCAAAATTAAATTAAAATCATGATTTGGCAAGGAAGATTAGACGGTGAAGAACTACTTTATCACAGAATATTTCAGAGAGTAAAAGCAGAGAGTAATTACGATTTGATTTCAACTAACGATTTCGTTTTACACGGATTTGCCGTTGACGAAGGCGTTCGCAGAAATAAAGGAAGACAGGGTGCGAAAGACGCTCCGGATGTTATTCGAAAAAATATGTCTAATTTTCCTGTGATTCGCCCGGATTTCTCACTTCTTGATTTTGGAAATATTACCTGTGAAGACGGAAATCTTGAAAATACCCAAAATGAACTGGCGAAAAATGTTTCTAAAGTTTTATTAAAAGGAGGGAAATCTTTGGTTCTTGGCGGAGGTCATGAAGTTACTTTTGGTCATTACCGCGGTGTGAAAACTGCTTTTCAGGAACAGAAAATTGGGATTATTAATTTTGATGCTCATTTTGATAACAGACAACCAGAAAATGGAGTAGGAGCAAGCTCTGGAACCGGTTTTTGGCAAATCGCTCAGGAAGGTGAGATCAATTCTTTACATATCGGAATTCAAAGAAATTCTAATACGTTAAAGCTTTTCGACACAGCTCATCAGTTTGGAATGAAATATATTCTGGCGGATGAATTGTTTTTCGAAAACCTTCCTTCGATCTATGAAAGAGTTAATGAATTGGCAGATTCGGTAGACTTTCTTTACATGACGATTTGTATGGATGTCTTTAACGCTTCAATTGCACCGGGAGTTTCTGCTTCGGCTTACAACGGAATTTTTGCAGATGCTGCATTTATGCATTTGTACAGACATATTCTTAGAAATGAAAAATTAATAGCCTTGGATATTGCGGAAGTAAATCCTGGTCTTGATATTCAGGATCATACCGCAAGATTGGCTGCAAGTCTGGCCAATGAATGGTTTATGATTTAGAATCTGTTGTCTCGCTGATTGAGCAAATTAAGCAGATTTTATAAATCAAACAATCTGCTCAATCTCAGTAATTTGCGAGAGAATATTTTTAGTCATTATCAATTTAGTTTTATTGAATTAAATTTGAAATTCTTTTAGCTGTAATAAATACAATTCATAGAATTTATCATTAATTAAATACGATATAAGGAACAATATTTGTTGCCTTAAAAATGCTTAATCCAAAAGCAGAAGATTCGCGATTCTTGAATCTTTAAAAATGGAATTTTTAACATGGAAAATTTAATAGAAAACAAGCTGTTAAAAGCTGACGAGGCTTTTCAGGAATGGAAAAAAGTTCCGTTTGAAGAAAAGCAGAAACTTATTGCAAAAGCTGCTGAAATTTTTAAAAATAAAGCTGAGGTTTTTGGTGAATTAATTACTGACGAGATGAATAAGCCCATTTCTCAAGCCATTTCTGAGGTTGAGAAATCTGCTTTAATGATGAATTATTATGCGGATGCTGAGAATATTTTAAGCCCGGAAAAAATAGAATCTGAATATAAAATTTCAGAAATTCATTATGTTCCGAAAGGAATAATTTTAGGAGTAATGCCCTGGAATTTTCCGTTTTGGCAGGTTTTAAGATTTGCAACGCCTGCAATTTTAGCAGGAAATACTGTCGTTTTAAAACATGCATCCATTTGTTTTGGAAGCGGAAATGCTATTGAAAAAGTTTTTATTGAAGCCGGTTTTCCTGAAGGAGTTTTCCAAAATCTTGAAGTAGGGCATGGTGAAGTAAAAGAAATTTTAGAACATAAAACCATTAAAGGAGTAAGTCTTACCGGAAGTGAAAAAGCCGGAGCTGAAGTAGCTGCAACAGCCGGAAAAAATATTAAAAAATCTCTTCTGGAATTAGGCGGAAGTGATGCTTTTATTGTTTTGGAGGATGCCGATTTGGATGAAGCTGCAAAAGTGGGAGCTTTGGCGAGACTACAAAACTGTGGGCAAACCTGTGTTGCTGCAAAAAGATTTATTATTCAAAGAGAGGTAGAATTTGATTTTCTTCCGAAGTTTATTCAAGAATACAAAAAATTTGTTCCTGCTGATCCTAAATTAAAAGAAACAAAATTAGGGGGAATGGCAAGACCGGATCTTGCAGATGATCTTGAAAAGCAATATCAAAAAGCGTTGGACAACGGTGCTGAAGTTATTATTCCTCTTGAAAGAATTTCTGAAAACGAATTTATTCCGGGATTAATAAGAGTAGAAGAGGGAAATCCTGTTTTACAGGAAGAATTATTCGGTCCTTTAGGAATGGTGATGATTGCTCATAATGATCAAGAAGCTTTAGAAATTGCTAATAATATTCCGTTTGGTTTATCCAATTCGGTATGGACTAAAAATGAAGAACGCCAACAATTTTTTATTGATAATTTAGAATCCGGAACGGTAAATATCAACAGAATGACAAGTTCTGATCCCCGTTTTCCATTCGGTGGAACCAAATCTTCAGGATATGGAACTGAGCTTTCTTTATTGGCTTTAAAAGAGTTTGTGACGGCAAAAACAATCTTGGGGAAATAAATTAAGAAAACAGTTTTAGGTTATTATTTTTTAGTTAGTTTTGCTTTCACTAAAAATAATAATTCATGAAAAAACTAGGTATTCTTACAGGAATATTACTCTTACAAAATGTATTTGCCCAACAAGAAAAATGCAATTTACAAAAGCTTGAATCTAATATTTATAAAGTCAATGCTGAAGATCTAAAATGTTTGGCAAAAAACTCAGAGAAAAAGAATACTATATTTTTCACATTTGCACGCTGGTGCGAACCTTGCCTTTACCACCTTCCGAATTTTAAAAAGATAGAAAAGGATTATAATGTAGACTCTTATGTAATGTTAATGGATGCTGAAGGAAGCAAAATGACAAGATTAGCGATTGACTATGTATTAGAAGACTATCCGGATGCAAAAATTGTTATTTTAAAAGACAGGGAGAAAAAGAATGGCAGAAAATATAAAGATTTTGTAAAAGAAATTACTCCAAGTCAATTTGAAGCTATTTCTGATATGTCTAAATATATTGTTTTGAATAATTCCGGAGAGGTACAACTGGTAACCAATTGGAAAGATAATAAAGAATACCCTCAATGGAAAGATGACACTTCTACTATAAAAAGAATTGTTTTACCATTATTAGAAAAGAAATAAAAAACCTCCCGAAATTTTTCGGGAGGTTTTTACTTATATCAAAAACAATAATTAAATTGTTGTTAATCTCAATGTATTTGTTTTTCCACCTTCGTAAGACGGTGTTGCGTTGATGTTGATTACGAAATCACCGGTTTCAATATAACCGTGATTGTGCGTCAACATATTTACCTGAATAATGGTTTCATCCGTAGGTTTGTTCATATCGTAATAATAAGCACGAACTCCCCAAAGTAGATTAAGCATCGTAATTACTCTCTTATTCCCACTATAAACAATGATGTGAGAATTTGGTCTGTGCGCCGATAATTGGAACGCTGTATAACCAGAACTTGTTAAAGTTACGATTGCAGCAACGTTGGTACTTTTTGCGATTCTTACTGCTGCAAGACAAATTCTGTTTGTAATAAAACGTTCGTCGATACAGTTGTAATCTTTTTCCAGTGGCTCATTTTTGTTCTGATAAAAAGAAGTCATTTCTATATTCTTCACAATTTTCGCCATATTTTCAACAACCTGAATGGGATATCTACCCACAGAAGTTTCTCCTGAAAGCATTACCGCATCGGCTCCGTCTAATACAGAGTTCGCAACGTCATTTACTTCAGCTCTTGTAGGCGTTAAGCTGTTAATCATTGTTTCCATCATTTGAGTGGCAATGATTACCGGTTTTGAGAAGAATCTTGCTCTTTCAACCAAGTTTTTCTGAATGGCAGGAACTTCTTCCATAGGAACTTCTACACCAAGATCTCCACGAGCAACCATTAAACCATCACATTCCAATAGAATTTCATCGATGTTTTTAACACCTTCTGGCTTTTCAATTTTAGCAATGATCGGCGTTTTGAATTTTCCGTTTGGATGATTTTTGATTAACTCTTTTAAGTCGATAATATCTTGAGCGTGACGAACGAATGATAAAGCAATCCAGTCAACCTCCATATCCATCATGAAATTGGCATCCTGAATATCTTTTTCTGTCAAAGCAGGAAGAGAAACGTTCGTATTCGGAAGGTTTACTCCTTTTTTAGAACTCAATGGTCCCCCTTGAATTGTTTTTGCTTTTACAGTGTCTATTTTGTTGGTTTCAATAACCTCCAACATTAGTTTTCCGTCATCAATAAGGATTCTCTCACCTACATTTACATCCTGAGGAAACTGTTGATAAGTCATATAAACCTTCGTAGAATCTCCTTCAATTTTTTCGTTGGTAAACGTAAGAATGTCTCCAGGATTAAGGTATGAACCTTCTTTTACAACACCTACTCTAAGTTTTGGACCCTGTAAATCCCCTAAAATACTTACGGAATAACCGTATTCTTTATTAAGGTCTCTGATGATATTTATATTGGAACGAACTAAATCATAGTCGGCATGAGAAAAGTTTATTCTAAAAACGTCAACACCCGCTCTCATCAATCCTAACATTACCTCCTTCGAAGATGAAGCAGGTCCTAGTGTTGCAATAATTTTTGTCTTCTTTAAATACTTATTCATAATACTGTATTATTTGATAGAGCTCTTCTTCAGAACTCAGATTGTAATCTTGAATAGGAAACGCAAGATTTTCAGCCAGCAAAATTACGGAAAAATCAGGAAACTGTTCCGAACTGTGCAGAATATATTCTACTTCTGGATGATTATTTAATAAAAATTTAATGTTTTCTTCTTCTGCGAAGAGTTCAGTTTGTAATTTTTTTTGTTTACTTTCTGAAGATTTGTTGGAGATGAAGGTAAAACAGGTTCTTGTATACTTGTGATAAGCTTCAAACCTTGGGAAATGAAAATCATAATGAGACCCGTGATAGACAAGGTCTTTTATTCTTGAAAACTTTAAATCGTTGTTTTGATTGATTTTGAAAAAAAACTCGTGATCTGGTATATGTTTGACTAATCTTACCAAAGCGATGGTAATATCTTCAAATTCTATATCATCAAGATCATAAAGTTTTTGGATTTCCAAGTATATTTTCTTTTTTATTTAAAATATAAAATGCTCTTTGTGCAGCTTTTTCTTCGGCTTTTTTCTTTGAAGTTTCTGTGGCATTCGAAATGTTTTCATTTCCCAGCCAAACATGGCATCGGAAGACGATCGATTTGTTTACCTGAATTTCTTCACAAGTTTCGTACTTTATATTGAGTTTCTTTTTCTGGCTCCATTCCAGCAAAAGACCTTTGTAGCTTACAATTTTATTTTCAAGTTTATTGATTTCTGTTGGCGTAAGCAGTCTATCCAGAACGATTTTTTTGCAAATTTCGTATTGGAAGTCTAAATAAACAGCACCAATTAATGCTTCAAAGAGATTTCCTGAAATGTTATCTCCTAAAGCAACAGCATGATTGTTTTTTTGTAAAAGATCGGTAAGCTTTAAATCTTCTCCTAATTTGTTAAGATTCTTTCTGTTTACAATTTTAGATTTCATCTGCGTCATGTATCCTTCATTAGCTTTAGGATAAGTTTGAAACAAATGACACGAAACAATTGTGCCCAAGACAGAATCTCCTAAAAATTCAAGCCTTTCGTAATTGCTTTCCTGATTTTTAGAAGAAGTTTTAATTGAAAAAGCCTCACGATAAAAGTTGACATTCTGAATCTCAATCCCTAAAATTTTATTTAGTTCTGTGCTCAGGAAATAGTCTCTTTCCGTAAGTTGTCTTTTTCTTTTTTTGATAAGGAATTTAGAAAAGTATTTCTGTAACTCCATTCAGTAATAATTAGATTTTTTTAAACAGAACACAAGCATTGTGCCCACCAAATCCAAAAGTATTACTCATGGCTACTTTTACATCTTTTTTTACAGCGTCATTAAATGTGAAATTTAATCTGCTGTCGATGTTCTCATCATCAGTAAAATGGTTGATTGTAGGAGGTACAATACCATGAATAATAGTTCCTAAAGCAGCAATTGCTTCAATAACTCCGGCTGCACCCAAAAGGTGACCCGTCATTGATTTTGTAGAATTAATCTGAATGTCGTAAGCATGCTCACCCAATAATCTTGAAATTGCGTTTGATTCTGCAATATCTCCTAATGGAGTAGATGTACCATGCATATTGATGTGATCTACTTCATCAGCAGTTAAACCTGCGTCTTCTAAGCAATTTTTCATTACTAAATAAGCTCCTAAACCTTCAGGATGTGGTGCCGTCATGTGATGTGCATCTGCACTCATACCGCCACCTAATAATTCTGCATAAATTGTTGCACCACGCTTCACAGCGTGTTCGTACTCTTCAAGAATAATAGAACCTGCACCTTCGCCCAAAACAAAACCATCTCTGTCTTTGTCGAACGGTCTTGATGCTGTAGTAGGATCGTCATTTCTTGTAGATAGTGCCATCATTGCATTAAATCCTCCAACACCACTTGCCGTAACGGCAGCTTCAGAGCCTCCGCAAACGATAACGTCTGCTTTACCAAGCTGAATAAGCATTTTAGAATCAATTAATGCGTTTGCAGATGATGCACAAGCAGAAACTGTAGTATAATTGGGACCGTGGAAACCATATTCAATAGAAATATGTCCCGGTGTAATGTCCGCAATCATTTTTGGAATAAAGAAAGGGTTAAATCTTGGGATGTCTGTATTTGCCCAACCCAAAACTTCGGTTTCGAAAGTTTCTAAACCACCAATTCCTGATCCCCAAATCACTCCGACTCTGTTTTTATCAACATTGTCTTCCATGATTCTTGAATGGCTTACTGCTTCTCTTGCAGCAACCAGCCCAAGCTGAGTGTTTCTATCCATTTTTTTAGCCTCTTTCTTATCGAAATGGTCTAATGGATTGAAGTTTTTCACCTCGCAAGCGAACTTGGTTTTAAAGTTTGTGGCATCAAAAAGAGTAATAGGAGCGGCACCGCTCTTGCCTTTTACAAGACTTTCCCAGTATTCATTCGCATTATTACCGACGGGTGTTATTGCGCCAAAACCAGTTACAACTACTCTTTTTAATTCCATAAACTTTGTAAATTTTCTTTGTTGAAGAATATTATTTATTTACTACTTCTTCTATATAAGCGATAGCGTGCCCTACAGTAGTAATTTTTTCAGCTTGGTCATCAGGGATTTGAATGTTAAATTCTTTTTCAAATTCCATGATTAACTCAACTGTATCTAGTGAGTCTGCTCCTAAATCATTTGTGAAGCTAGCCTCAGGAGTTACTTCTGTTTCTTCAACGTCAAGCTTATCAGCGATGATAGCTTTTACTCTTGATGCAATGTCTGACATAGTAAATTATTTTTTTTATTGTTAGATGGTGCAAATATATAAAATTCTTTACGATAAAACATTTTTTTAACCTTTTTTGTCGGTAGACTGATGATAATTTATTATATTTTGCGGTAGTGTTTTCGTAATCAGTGTTTTATAGTTCCTTTGTTTTTTATTGAGTTTTAAAAATATCTTTAACCTCCCTTCTTGTATATTCATGTATAATCAATTTATTCATTCTGGTTATTTTGATTGATTTTAAAATAGCTTTACTACTAAAAAGCATTGATTCTATATTTTATATTTGCGTTTTAAAATTAATACCAATGTCAACTGCTTCTCATATGCTGGTTCCGATGACGGATTTTGTAATTGAATACTATTCGCATGAAGGATATGCAGATCTTCATACCCTTAAGGTGATGAATAATTATGCTAATTTTTTGAAGATGCTTTTGTCGCTGGAAATGTTTGTGCCAACAGATCAGCTTGGTAATATTTTGAAAGAGCCTAAAAATTATTCAGATTGGAAATCTCTCTCTCATAATAATAAGTTAGATGAAAATGATTCACCTTCGATGCTTGATGAATATAAATATTACAATAAAGCCGAAAGCAAGCGTTTGTTTGATGGCTTTGAAGTTGCATACAATGGTTTTTCTGTTGTGAGAATTGTAGCTACTTATAATAAAGATATTGAATTATCCTTCAATAAGGTTGAAGGCAAATTTCAGCATTACATTACTATAGAATCTCTTCTTAATTTTGATGCTGTATTTCTTTCGAAAACAACGTTAAAAAAGATAGGATTAAAGACTTAAATTTAAATTATTGAAATAAATAAATAAAAAAAACAGAAGCATTTTAAATGTTTCTGTTTTTTTTATTTTTAGTGGAGTTGGAGGGATTCGAACCCTCGTCCAAACAAGCAATACATAAGATTTCTACATGCTTATTCTGCTATTGGTTTTCGACTGGAGGCAGAGAGCAGACACCCAACTTCCAGCTTATCTTCTAAAATTTTCGAGTTTTAGTCGAAGCGTCTAAAACCTTATTTCCGCATTACTATATCCCAGAATCAAACGCCGCAGAACAGAGCATTTGTGGAATATCTTGCTTCCCTACTGAAATCTTCGGGAAAACGCTTGATCTACTATACTTCGATATTAAGCTGCAAGAGCGAACTCTTCGTTGCCAGTTAAAATTTTGTAGCAAGGGATTAAAGAGATCGCGCTACGGTTCTCTGCATGCTTACTTACCCATTGGTCTTGCTGTCGAAACCAGTCAACCCCATGTTTAAAGTGAATGCAAAGATACTGTTTTTGTTTAAATTCCATTAATATTGATGAAAGCTTTTTTCAATTAAACTTTTTATTTGGAGCTTTATCCCGCTTTTCATTGCAATTCCTCATTACGCGGCTCCACTTCGTTCCGCCGCTCCATTGCGGGATTTTCATTGCAATCGGGGCTAGAGTTAGTAGTATGTAGTTTAAATACTAAGATGCGTTTATAAAGTTTGGTGTAGATTATTTTACATATATTCATACCCGTTGTGTATTTTGAATGAATTTTTAAACACCTGATATTTAGATTATTGTGTTTCTTTGTTAAATGAAATGCCTTTGTTTATCTAAAAAAAGAAGTCTATCTGAATGAACTTTGTCTTTCTTAGCGATTAAAAACGCAAGGATAGACAAGGGATTTTTTAAAAAAAATACTGGAATAAGATATACAAAGCCGTTTGACTACGTCTAATCTTTGATTTCACTTATTTCCGAAAGACAAAATTTAAATGCATAACGGGTATATTCATTATTGTTTTTACAGAATAAATCAAAAAAAATCTGCGCAATCTGCAAAATCCGCGAGATATTTTAAAACATAAATCCCTATCAATCTTTAAAAATTTATCAAAACTAAAGATTGGTTTCTCTAAAAATTAGTCTCGAAGAAATGATTCAACGTAAGATTGGACGAAATTCAATTATTTTATATTTAAAAATCTTATTCAAGCACAATAAAAAAGTGCCGGAAATAATTCCGACACTTGTATTTAAATTAAATTTTATCTTAAACCGAACATTAATCTCTGTTTTTTAACAAAATCCAACCAGATATTTGTACTGGTTTTTTGGTAATTCTATCTTCCCAACTTAATTTGTACCAGTATGTTTCTGTTGGTAAAGGTCTGCCAATGTATTTACCATCCCAAATAGGTGTTTTTGGTGAAGCTTTGAATACTGTTTTTCCATATCGGTCAAAAATGCCTCCTTCAAAATTTCCGTATTTGCTGATTTCGCTAAAATCGATAACATCATTTTTACCATCGCTATTTGGTGTAATGACATTCGCCATAAAGAACGTGTAATATTCAGTCGAAGTTTCACACGTTGCACCTTGGTATTTTACCTTTATAGAATATTGAGTGTTTTTCATTACACTGAATACATTTGAATTTTGCCAGGTTACTCCATTGTCTATAGAATATTCTAAGGGTAGATTTCCGGTGTTTTTAATAATGATCGTTAATAGATTGTTGTTGTAAGTTATTTCTTTAATTTCTGGAGTTACAATATACCCTACGGTTGCAGTGAAAGTTTTTGAACAAACGCCATTATTAATAGTAACCGAATAAGTTCCGGCTGTTGTTGTATTTATTGTTTGTGTTGTTGCTCCTGTGTTCCAGATGTAGGTGTAGTTAGGTCCGGCTCCTGCATCTAAAACTCCTTTGTCGCCTTTGCAGATTTCAATACTGTGTAATGTTGAAGTGATTTCCGGCACTACAGTTATGGTAATTGTTACTGGATTTGCTGCTGCACACCCATTTGCGCCTATTCCGGTTACGGTGTAGGTTGTTGTAGTTGTTGGTGAAACAGTTTGTGTGTTGCCGTTGCCTGTTATTCCTGTCCATGTGTAAGTATTTGCTCCAATTGCAGTAAGAGTAGTAGACTCACCTTTACAAATCGTGGTTTTGATTGCTGAAATATTTATTATTGGAAGAGTGGTGTTTTTAATAATATTTACAGAAGCTTGTTTTGTGCATCCATTTACAGTTGCGCTCGTAATAGTTAAAGTGTAGGTTCCTGCATTATTTACAATTGGAGTTAGTGTATTTGCTCCTGAAACAATATTTCCACCTCCCGTTGCTGTCCATAAAAACGTAGCTCCGGGTTGATAAGTAGAAAGTGTTGCATTTAGAGTGATTTGTGTGTTTGTACAGTTTATTTCTCCAGGTGCATTAATATTGACAATAATGGCAGGATCCATAATTGTTGTTACAGATTTTGTGTATTGACAACCGTCTGGAGTTGTCACTGTTACGGTATGGGTTCCCGGAGTATTTATTGTTGCTGTTGCTGTGTTTGCTCCGTTTGACCATAAAAATGTGTTTCCTGTTCCGTTTGCTGTAGCTGTTAATGTTGTTGAAGTGCCTTCGCAGAATGTTAATGTTCCAGAAATTTGAACATTAGGATTTGTTCCCTGAGTAATATTTATTGAAACAGGTTCACTCGTACACGTTCCATTATTATGAATTAAAGTGTATGTTCCGGGGATAGTGGTGGTTATTGTTTGTGTTGTTGCGCCATTTGACCAGGTATTTCCTGTTGCAAAATTTGATGTTAAGGTAACCGGATTGTTATTACAAATTATATTAGACGAACTTGTAATTGTAGGAATTGGTTTTAAATTAACAATTAACTGTAATTCTGCAATTCTAGAACAAGAACCGGTTTTAACTAAAACATAAATGATTGTATTTCCGGAAGTGTAAGTTGTCGGAACCGGAATTGTGTTACTATTTTCTGCTAAAGCATCAGCTTGATTTACGTAATAACTAAAAGTAACTCCCGGACTTGTGCTGATATTTGGTTGAGCTGAAACTAAATTAAATGTTCCTGTATTTGAGTTGGAACACAAACTTAAAGATGTGTTTTGCGTAACAGGAACTGCTCCTTGAGTAACCGTCACAGATTTTGTATACTGACAGTGGGCTGGAGTTGTTACAGTTACGGTGTAGGTTCCTGGGGTAGAAACTGAAATTATATTTCCTGCAGCTCCGGTTGACCATACATAAGTGTTTCCTGCTCCATTAGAAGTTGCGGTTAAGTTAGAGGGAGATCCGCAACTAATCAGATTGCCTGAAATTTGAAGATTGGGATCAGCTTCCGTTGTTAAAGTGACTGAAGTAGGTGCGCTTGTACAAATTCCATTAGAAACAGTTACGGAATAAGTTCCGCCAGTTGTTACGGTGATGGTTTGTGTTGTGGCACCATTTGACCAGGTGTTTCCTGTTGCTGCGCTGGATGTTAATGTTACATTTCCTCCAAAGCATATTGTAGTAGATGAGCTTGTGATTGTTGGCGCAGAAAGTTGGGTTACATTTAATTGTAATGTAACAACTTTTGCGCAGGTTGTCGATTTTACTCTCACATAAATTGTAGCATTTCCTGAAGTAAAAGTTGTTGGGGTAGCTATTGTACTTGTATTTCCGGCAATAGCATCTGCCTGATTTACATAATAGTCGAACGTTACTCCTGGAGTTGTACTGATATTTGGTTCTGCAGTAGTTAAATTAAAAACCGCAGTTGTTGTGTTGGAACAATTTGCTAATGTTGCGTTTTGAGTTACCGGAACAACGCCTTGTATCACAGTTACAGATTTTGTGTATTGGCAATTTGCCAAGGTTTTTACAGTTACGGTGTAAGTTCCGGGAGTTGTCACGTTGATGGCAGCTGTTGTAGCTCCGGTTGACCATAAATAAGTATTCCCTGTTCCGGTTGAGGTGGCTGTAAGAGTAGTGGAGCTGGCTTCGCATAAAATTAAATTACCACTAATCTGCGGATTTGCATCGGTGTCTTGAGTAATGTTTATTGAAGCTTGTGGGCTTGTGCAGATTCCATTCGTGCTTGTTAAAGTATACGTTCCGGGAGTTGTTACTGTGATAGATGGTGTAGTTTCTCCTGTTGACCAGGTATTTCCTGTAGCATTGTTGGAGGTTAGGACAATACTTCCTCCTAGACAAAGTTTGGTTGTAGAGGAAGATATTGAAGCGGTTAAACTTCTGTCTTTAAAAACAATAGCGTTAGTCTGTTTACAAGAACTGGCTGTGCTCGTTGGGTTGTTTGGGTCTTGATAACTGATACTGTAGTAATAAGTTGTTGTTGTGTTTACTGTAGTTGGAGTGGTTATCGGATTTGTTCCCTGTTGCTGCATTGTTTGCAGTATTGTAATAATTTACTGTGAAATTAGGATTTCCATTTATAATTCCCGCAGATAGAGTATTAAAGTTGAAAGTTGCGGTATTTCCACAAATTCCAATTTCTCTTGGTGAGTTTGCGTTTGGTCCTGCTGTTCCTGGTGGGATAAACGGATTCGGTGCAGTTGTAGTATTGGTAAAAGGAGAGACAAACGTTGCTGTTCCTCCCCATGTTAAATTAAAAGTATATACAGTTGATGACCAGTTGTCAATATATAAATAATAGGTTTGACCAGCTACAACATCCATATATCTACAGTAAGGATTAGTATTTCCGGCTCCTGATGAAGTGTTGGTATTGGTCATGTTCATCCCGGTATTGGTGAAATTTCCCGAAGCATTACATCTGATTGGTGTACCTCTGTTTGAGCAGGTTACATTGGGACCGTAAATTGCCCAGTCGTAATCAACAGGTCCGGTTGGTACAAGATCGAAAGTTAAAGTTCCGCTTGTCGCAATAGTAAATTTGTACCATACGGAATGATTTTCAAAAGAAAGGCACCCGCCAAGTGTTTCATTAATATTTCCTATTCCTGAAGGAGTATAGTTGATGTTTGAATTTCCGCACACTGTAATTGCAGAGTTGCAATCTTCCTGAGCAAAAGCTGAAATGTGGAAGATGAATAATAAAGAAAAGAGTAATTTTTTTATCATATCTGAAAATTTAGAGTGTTTTTTTTGTATTCAGCCATCAATAACTCCATATAGTTAAATAAAGAGTTTTTAAAATGATTTTGGTGTGAGTTTTTAATTGCCGTAAGAGGTGACAGGATAGAGTAAATAGCTATTCTTCATTGTGTTTTATTTGGATTAGCTACAAATTTATATAAATAATGTTAATTAGGGGCTTTTTTTTAATGAAATTACATTTTTTTATTAATTATTAAGATTAATAAATGTGTAAAACACCTTATTTATTAAACGAAATAAATAATATCTAATAGGTGTTTTTATTTTTTTAACCCTAAAGTTTTGTAGTTTCATAAAAAACCTTTAGTTTTGCAATCCAAAATGAGATGTAATATATGTTAATAATTCCAGTAAAAGACGGAGAGTCTATCGACAGAGCGTTAAAAAAATATAAAAGAAAATTTGATAAAACGGGTACAGTTCGTCAATTAAGATCTAGACAAGCTTTTATCAAGCCTTCTGTAACTCTTAGACAATCTAGGCTGAAAGCAGCTTATAAGCAAAGAGGATTAAGCAAGGAAGAGCAAGCTTAAGAAATTTTCTTAAACACATACTAAATCACTTCTTAAATAGTTATATTTGAGAAGTGATTTTTTGTTTTTTATAATGACCATGATTCAAGATAGATTTTTAGATTATCTGCAGTTCGAAAAGAGGTATTCTCCTCATACCATTACAAGTTATCGTCGTGATCTTGACGATTTTTATTCTTTTTATCTCAAAACCGAATCCTCAGAAGACCTTCTGAAGGTAGACAAAAAAATAATCAGAAATTTTGTTGTTGAACTTAGTGAAAATGGTATTTCAAAAAGAACAGTGAACAGGAAGCTTTCTACACTTCGCAGTTTTTATTTATTTCTTCTAAAATTGGGTGAAATTGAAGTTTCTCCAGTCGAAAGCGTATCATCATTGAAATTTTATCCTGAACCGCAGATTCCTCTCTCACAGGATGAGATGGGTGTTTTACAAAATGAAATATTTTCTGAAGTAGAAGATTTGCTTGTAAAATCTATTGTTGAAGTTTTATATCAAACAGGAATTCGTAAATCTGAACTTTGTGGCTTGATATTTGAACGAGTGAACTTAGAAGAAAATGAACTTAAAATTTCAGGAAAAGGTAATAAGGAAAGATATATACCGATTTCTGAGAGTTTGAGTTCTTTGCTTAAAGACTATCGTAAGACACGAAAACCACAGGAGGAATTTAAGTCTTATTTTTTTATCAATAAAAAGGGAAAAAAACTGACCGAAAAATTTGTCTATGTAGTAGTTAATAAGTACCTTAGTCTTATAACTTCTAAACAAAAAAGAAGTCCTCATATTTTAAGACACAGCTTCGCGACGCATGTTTTAGACAATGGGGCAGAGATATCAAAAGTTAAAAAAATATTGGGTCATTCTAGTCTTGCAAGCACACAAGTGTACACTAATGCCAATATTGAACAGTTGAAAAAAGTGTTTAATCAGTCTCATCCAAGAGCAATTAAAAAAGAAGAATTATGAAGATTTCAGTACAAGCAATCGGCTTAACTCCACACGAACCGCTAGAGTCACACGTAGACAAAAAAGTAAGTAAACTAGGTACATTTTATGACAAGATTCAGGAATGTAAAGTGTTTTTGAAAGTTGAAAATAATGCAGACAAAATAAATAAAACCACCGAATTGATTTTGGTCGTTCCGGGTGATGATATTGTAGTAAAAAAGACATCTTCGAGTTTTGAAGAAAGTTTAGATCTTTGTGTTGATGCGGCTAAGAAACTGTTAATCAAGAAAAAAGAACTAGCGTAATAAAAAAAGTAAAAAAACTTTGATAAAAAGTTTGAGATTTCAAAAAATCTGTTCTATATTTGCAATCGCAAAAAAGAACATCGATCTTTTGAAATCTTTTTAATTTTGCCTCCATAGCTCAGTTGGCTAGAGCAGCTGATTTGTAATCAGCAGGTCGTGGGTTCGAGTCCCTCTGGAGGCTCAATTTAATATAAAATATCTGGGGAGATTCCAGAGTGGCTAAATGGGACTGACTGTAACTCAGTTGCTTCGGCTTCGTAGGTTCGAATCCTGCTCTCCCCACATTTTATGTTAAAAATAATTAAAAAAAGTCTTGCAGGTTCGAAATAAATTTTCTAGATTTGCACACCGTTAACCAATAGTTTTGGAAACAAAATTGCGAAAGTAGCTCAGTTGGTAGAGCGTCAGCCTTCCAAGCTGAATGTCGCGAGTTCGACCCTCGTCTTTCGCTCAAATTTCACACCATATTAGGCGTGATTTTTTTAACAGCTGTCACAGCGCAGAGTAGAATTTCTCTGAAAGCGTACAGTTTTATTTTTAAATTGCCTCCGTAGCTCAGCTGGCTAGAGCAGCTGATTTGTAATCAGCAGGTCGTGGGTTCGAGTCCCTCTGGAGGCTCAATTTAATATAAAATATCTGGGGAGATTCCAGAGTGGCTAAATGGGACTGACTGTAACTCAGTTGCTTCGGCTTCGTAGGTTCGAATCCTGCTCTCCCCACGTTTTATATTAAAAAAAGTCTTGCAATTTTTAAAGGTTTTCCTTAAGTTTGCACAGCGTTTACCAATAATTTTGGAAACAAAATTGCGGAAGTAGCTCAGTTGGTAGAGCGTCAGCCTTCCAAGCTGAATGTCGCGAGTTCGACCCTCGTCTTCCGCTCAACAAAAATCATACTCTATAGTGTGATTTTTTTGTTTAGGCCGACTTAGCTCAGCGGTAGAGTGCTTCCTTGGTAAGGAAGAGGTCACGGGTTCAAGTCCCGTAGTTGGCTCACTTTTTATCCCGATTTCTTCGGGATTTTTTTTGCCTTAAACTTTAGATATAAAAGCATTCCAATTTCTAATATTCTTTTAAAATAAGCAAACCCTTTTTCAAATTAAAGTTTAATATTATTTTAATCAATCATAATATAAGGTTTAAAAGACTTTAGAAAGAAGTCTTTAGGAAATCTGAAAATTAAACTTAAAGGTTGTATCAAATCAATTCCATCAAATAATCCTGAAATTTTCATTAAATTCGTTATAAATATTTCTTGATGAACATTCTCTTATTAGAAGACGACCTTATTCTCTCTGCAGAGTTGAGTAAATTTTTAGAATCAAATCAATTTACATGTGATAAAATTTATGACGGCGAAACTTTTCTCCGCCAGATAAAGAATAATGTGTACGATTTATATCTTTTAGACATTAATGTTCCAAAAGTTAACGGATTGGATGTTTGTCAGACCATTCGTTCTTTCGATAAAAATACGCCGATCATTATTATTTCGGCTTATGGAGATATTTCCGATAAGAAAGATGCTTTTACGAGATTGGCAGATGATTATTTGGTGAAACCTTTTCAGTTTGAAGAATTATTGCTTAGAATGAACTCTCTTTTAAGAAGAAAAGTTCCTTCCGACAATATAGATTTAGATATTATAAGGATAGATGATTTAATTATCAATAAAACCGAACAAAAAGTTTTCCGTGCAGGAAACGAAATTGCGTTGACTTTAAAAGAATTTCAGCTTCTTGTTTATCTTGCAGAAGCGCAGGGAAGAACGGTTTCTAAACAACAGATCACCGAAAATGTCTGGGAACACAATTTTAATACGAATACCAATACGGTAGAAGTTTACATCAATTTTTTAAGAAAAAAGGTCGACAAAGAATATAAAGTAAAGTTGATTCACACCAGATCTGGTTTTGGTTATTACCTAAATCCTTTATAATGTAACTAACAACGCAACTAAAAACCATCTGAATGTCTTTAAAAAGGAAGATTGCACTTACGTTAAGTGTTTCGTTTTCGCTGCTTTTTGGGGTTGTTTTAATCATTATTTATATTTCGTTTAATGATTTCCGCAGGGAAGAATTTAAAGACCGATTTGTAAGGCGATTAGGATTTACCACCAATTTTATTTCGAAATCTAAAAATTTTGAGAACGAAGCGCCTATCTTTTTTAATGAAAATTCAGATAATTTCCTCTTAAATGAAACAATTTTAATTTTCAACGGCCAAAAAGAGCTTATTTATAGTACAATAAAAGATCAGAAAGTAACCTGGAGCAAAGAACTACTTACTGAGCTCGACAAGAAAAAAGACATTTACAACGAAGAAACCGTTCCTGAAGTATATGCTGCTTTAAAAAACATCAATGGAGAAAATTATTACATTCTCACCAGTGCTTATGATACCAACGGAAAATCAAAGCTTGAATATCTAAAATATCTTTTAATTACCGCTTTTATTACCTGCACTTTGCTGATCGGATTTTTCAGTTATTATTTTATGGGAAAATTTCTTCAGCCTTTGGAAGATTTGAACAAAGAAATCTCGGAGGTCACCGCTCACAAACTGACGACACAAATTCCGGTGGAACAGTCTAATGACGAAATCAGCATTTTAGCAAATTCATTTAATACAATGATTGTACGATTGAATGATGTTTTTCAGTCCCAAAAAGATTTTACGGCAAGTGCATCCCACGAAATCAGGACGCCGATCACAAGAATGGCCTTTCAGCTTGAAAATTTAATTAAATTAGAGCAACATTCTCCGGAAACCCTTTCTGCTTTGAAACAGATGTTGAAAGATGTTTATCAATTATCTGATCTTACAAATTCATTGTTGTTGCTCACAAAATTCGATAAAGAGAATATTCATAGTATTTATGAAGAAGTAAGAATTGATGAAGTAATTTTTGAATCTTTCGATCGTGTACAGAAAAGTTATCCCAATCTTAAAATGGATTTCTTAATCTCTGAAGAAACGCAGGAAAATGCTTTTCTTACAATCGATGGAGTGCAGTCACTTTTAGATATAGTCTTTATTAATTTATTGAAAAACGCTGCGGTATATTCTGATAATGCTGATGTGAAAATTTTGATAACCGAAAATGAAACTCATCTTTCTGTAGATGTTTTTTCTGAAGGAAATACCATTTCTGAAGAAGAGCAGCCGAAACTTTTTGAAGCTTTCATGCGCGGAAATAATTCTCAGAATATTTCCGGTTCCGGTCTTGGGCTTCGAATTGCAAAAAGAATTTTAGAATATCATAATGCAAATATTCAATACAATTCTCCTTCTGAAAACGTGAACAAGTTTAGCGTTATTTTCAATAAATAATTTTTTAAAATTTAGTTTATCGTAGTTTAAATAAATTCTGTAGATACTAATGAAAAAATCTGCTTAATTCGCTCAATCTGCGAGAGTATTTTATCATTCAATTTTAAAATAAAATCTGTGGATGAAACTATCAACCATTAAGATTTATTAAGGAGTTAAGAATATTAAGCCGAGCTTCGCTTTAAGTACTTATCATTTTAAAATCTATTTGATTTTTCTTAATAAAACTTAACTTCTTAAATTCCCTTAATGGTTCCAAATTAATAGTTCAGAAAATATTTTCATTCCCTCCCAAAACCAAATTTAATTTTTTTTTAAGCCTCCTTTAAGTTCGTTTTAATCGAGCAACCGCACTTTTGTCATCAAAATTGAGAGAATGAACAAAATTGCAGGACTGTTCGTGGTGATTTCTTCAGTGATATCGGCGCAGCAGCAAATGTCGCTTTTGGAGTGCGAAAATGCCTTTCAGCAAAACAATCTTCAGCTTCTTGCCGAGCAATACAGCATCAATATGGTAGATGCAGATATTTTGCAGGCGAAAATCTGGGAGCTTCCGCAGATGAGTGGCTATATCAATGCTTACAATCCCCAAGACAAAAGAGTTTTGGATGCAGGAAGAGCAAAAGGTTTCGAAGTGACCCAACTGATTTATATGGGCGGAAAAAAGAAAAACGAAATCGCTTTTGCAAAATCTAATAAAGAACTGGCTCAATTACAGTTTTCACAGCTTTTGGTAGAGTTGAGAACTCAGCTTCACACCAATTATTATAATCTTTACTACGAAAAACTCAAGCTTGAAAATACCAATAAGCAATTAGGGTATATGAACGATCTTTTGAAAGCGTACAAAGTGCAGTCTGCAAAAGGAAATGTTTCGCTGAAAGATGAGGTTAGGCTTCAAAGCATCGTTATTCAGTTGAATAATGATAAAGTAAATATCAATAAAAATCTTTTAGAGTTTGAGCAGAGCCTTAAAGTTCTTACCGGAATTACTGAAAATATAGAGCCTGAGATTTCTGATGAAGAAGCGAAGTTGGTCTTAACGGCACAGCCTTTCGGTGATGATGATGAGTTGAAAAGAAAAGCACTAGAAAACAACGCCGATTATTTATTCATTTTAAAACTGATTGATAATTCTAAATTATATGCACAGTGGCAAAAATCGTTAAACGTTCCTGATTTAAATGTCGGTGCAGAATATGATCAGGCTTCCGGAACTTTTAATAATGAAATTAATTTGAAGGTCGGAATTCCTATTCCATTGTGGAAAAGCAATAAAGGAAATGTAGAAAAGGCCAATTTCGCCATTAAGCAGAATCAGAAAAACGCAGAATTCCAAAAACTCAATTTAGAAACGAAAGTGCAGTCTGTCTTTCAGATATGGAAAACCCAATACGATCAGTTAGCCGAAATAAAATCTACAGACTTAAGTAATCTTGATCTTGTCTATGACGGAATGCTTAAAAATTTCAGAAACGGAAACATCAGTTTAATTGAATTTACAGATTTCATGGAAAGCTATCGTCAAACCGCGCTGCAGATCTATGATATGAAAAACGATTTGATGGAATCTGCCATTAAGCTTAATCAATTAGTACAAACCAAAATCTTCTATTAAATATAAAATTTCTGCTGTCTTTGCTAAGTGAAATCGAAGATTCGACGTAAGTCAAACGCCTTTGCGAACTTAAAAACGGCATGTTATTTTAAAAAAATCTTTGCGCTCTTTGCGTTTTAATAATAATCTACAATGAAAAAAATAATTATATCCTTATTTTCAGCTTTGCTTTTATGGTCATGCTCAAAGCCTGAAATTGCAAAAACTCCCGAGCCAAAAGGTTTTGAACTGAGCAATACAATGCTCGAATCAATTTCCACAGCGAAAGTTGAGAATAGAAATATAGAAGATTCTTACAGCTTTTACGGTAAAATTTCTGCCGACAGAAATTCTTATATCGACGTCTTTCCATTGGTCGGAGGAAATGTGATGAGCGTTAATGTGGAACTGGGAGATTACGTAAGAAAAGGTCAGGTTTTAGCGACGATAAGAAGTACCGAACTGGCAGAAGTACAAAAAGATGTAAGCGATGCAAGAACAGATTTGCAAGTGGCTAAAAATAATCTTCGAGTTGCAAGGGAAATGTATGAGGGAAAACTGAATACGGAAAGAGATGTTCTGGAAGCAAAAAGTCAGCTTCAGAAAGCCGAAGACCAAATGCAGAGAGCATCTGCAGTAAGTACGGTTTACAATGTGAAAAACGGAAATATTTATAGTGTTTTGGCACCAATCAGCGGCTATATTGTTCATAAAGACATCAATAAAGATATGCAGCTGAGAAGTGACAGAAGCGAAAATATTTTTGATGTTGCCAATACCACAAATGTTTGGGCAATTATGAACATCAACGAAGCCGATATCGATAAAATAAGTCTTGGAATGCCCGCTCAGGTTTCCACATTATCTTATCCGGATAAAGTTTTTGACGGAAAAATTGATAAAATATTCAAAATTATCGACCCTGAAACCAATGCAATGCAGGCAAGAGTTGTTCTTGATAATGCCAATGGATTGTTGATTCCCGATAGCAAAGCCACAATTAAAGTTTCAAAATCTGAAAATAAAATGGCGCTTTCTATTCCTTCAAAAGCTGTGATATTTGATGATGACAGAAGTTATGTAGTGGTTTTTAAATCGAGAACTGATGTGAAGATCAAAGAAATTCAGGTTTTAAAACAGCTGGGTGACATCACATATATTTCAGAAGGTCTGAAAGAAGGTGAAAATGTAATTACCAATAATCAGCTGTTGATCTATCGTTCTCTAAAAAATTAATTTGATTTAAACCATTGAGATATTTTGAAATAGTAAGCGATTATATAATTAACCTATTATTTAACCAAACTAAGGAATCTTTTGATGTGCCTTAAGTCAGCTTTATCATTCATTTTCTTAATGGTTTTTAAATCATTTAGATAAAATTAAACATTAGAGATTAGCCTGAAAACTAAAACCTAATATCTAACATCTATTCACATGAATAAATTCATAAAAAATATAATATCATTTTCACTTAAAAATAAGGCTTTTACTTTTATTTGGGTAGCGATTTTGGCGGTTGCAGGATTTATAAGTTTCAAAAACATGCCGATCGAAGCTTTTCCCGATGTTACCAATACTCAAATTGTTATCATTACGCAATGGGATGGTAGAAGTGCCGAAGAAGTCGAACGTTTTGTAACCACACCGATTGAACTAGCGATGAGTCCGGTTCAGAAAAAAACAAGTGTGCGAAGTACAACCATGTTTGGGCTTTCTATTGTTAAAATTCTGTTTGATGACGGAGTTGATGATATGTTTGCCCGAAATATGGTCAACAATCAGCTTCGAAATGTAAGTCTTCCGGAGGGAATTGATCCCGAAGTACAGCCTCCTTACGGACCGACCGGAGAAATTTTCAGATATACTTTAGAAAGCAAGAAAAAAGATTCCCGCGAACTTCTCACTTTACAGAATTGGGTCATCGACAGAGCGCTTCGTGGTGTTCCTGGAGTTGCAGACATCAATGTTTTCGGAGGTCAGGATAAAGTTTTTGAGTTGAGTATCGATCCGCGAGCTTTAGATAAATATAATTTAACACCGTTGCAGGTATATGAAGCGGTGACGAAAAGTAATTTAAATGTCGGTGGAGATGTTATCGAAAAAAACGGACAAGCCTATGTTGTACGAGGAATTGGTTTGGTGCAGTCGATAGACGATATTGGCAATATTACTATTCATAATGACAGCGGAAACCCAATTTTGGTAAAATATGTTGCTGAGGTTCATGAAAGTTCACGACCGAGAGTAGGGCAGGCTGGATTAAACAATCAGGACGATACGGTAGAAGGAATTGTCGTAATGCGAAAAGGTGAAAATCCGCGTGAAGTTTTGGTAGGTGTGAAAGCTAAAATTAAAGAACTTAACGAAAAAATTCTTCCCAAAGATGTAAAAATGGTCACCTTCTACGATCGTGATAATTTGATGGATTTTACCACAGAAACGGTGATGCACAACTTGATGGAAGGAATCATCCTTGTTACGGTCATTGTCTTGATCTTTATGGCAGATTGGCGAACAACTTTAATTGTTTCCATCATCATTCCTTTGTCTTTGCTTTTTGCATTTTTATGTTTAAAAATGGCAGGAATGAGTGCCAATTTATTATCATTGGGAGCAGTAGATTTCGGAATTATCATTGACGGAGCCGTCGTCATGGTCGAGGGTATTTTTGTAATGCTCGACCATAAAGCTAAAAAATACGGTCCTGAAAGATTCAACAAAATGGCAAAAGCAGGTTGGATCAAACAAACAGGAACTGGTTTAGGAAAAGCCATTTTCTTTTCAAAATTAATTATCATCACCTCATTAATTCCGATTTTCTCATTCCAGAAAGTGGAAGGTAAAATGTTTTCACCTTTAGCATTTACTCTTGGTTTTGCATTGTTGGGTGCTTTGATTTTTACCCTGACTTTGGTGCCTGTTTTAACGCATTTATTGTTAAATAAAAATGTAAAAGAGAAAAACAATCCGTTTGTAAATTTCTGGGACAGAATTGTACTAAAAGGTTTCGGCTTTACATTTAAGCATAAAAAATTAAGTTTAATTGCAGCGATTTCGTTTATGGCGGTTGCTTTATTTTCAGGGAAATTTTTAGGAACAGAATTTTTACCACAACTAAATGAAGGTTCACTTTGGATTACTGCAGAAATGCCGATGAGTTCATCTTTAAAAGAATCTTTAAAAACTGCCGACATTTTGAAGAAAGACATTATGAGTGTTCCTGAAGTGACGGATGTTTTGGCGCAAACCGGACGAAGCAACGACGGAACTGACCCGAATGGATTTGGATTTGTGCAGTTTGCGGTCAATCTTAAACCTAAAGATGAATGGAAGCGAAAGATCAGCTATGAAGAACTTACCGAAGAAATTGACAAAAAACTAAGGAATTATCAAGGAATAACATTTAATTATTCTCAACCTATTTCTGATAACGTTGCTGAAGCGGTTGCCGGTTTTAAAGCAGAAAACGGAATTAAGATCTATGGGGATAATCTTCAGACTTTGGATGAATTGGCAGATAAAGTTTTAAAATCAATAAAAGATGTCGATGGAGTTCGTGATGCCGGAATTATTAAAAATATTGGTCAGCCGGAAGTAAATGTGGTTTGGGACAGAAATAAAATGGCAGCTTACGGTGTAATGCCTGAAGATGCACAAACTGTTCTGGAAATGGCTTTTGGTGGGAAAACGGCTTCAGAAATGTATGATGGCGAAAGAAAATTCCCGATTCGTTTAAGATATTCCCATGAATTTAGAAAAGATGAAAATGATATTGCTTCACTGATGATTCCAACGCAGGACGGAACAATGATCCCGCTGAAAGAAGTTGGAAATATTGAAAAAAATAATGGAGCTGCGTTTATTTACAGAGATGATATTAAACGTTATATCGGAATTAAATTCTCGATTCGTGACCGTGATTTAGGAGGAACAATTGCAGATGCACAGAAAGAAGTAGCAAAAATTGATCTTCCCGAAGGATATAAAGTGGGTTGGACGGGTCAGTTTGAAAACCAGCAAAGAGCAACATCAAGACTTACAGAAGTAGTGCCGATAAGTATTTTAGGAATATTCTTCCTGTTGTTTATCCTTTTTGGAAACATGAAAGATTCACTTCTAGTTTTGGCGAATGTACCTTTTGCTTTGATTGGTGGAATTATCGCGCTTCATTTAACCCGAATGAATTTTGGGATTTCTGCGGGAGTTGGGATGATTGCTTTATTGGGAATTTGTATTCAGAATGGAGTGATTTTGATTACAGAATTTCATCAGAATGTAAAAGACGGATTGCCGTTGGATGAAGCAGTATTTAACGGAGTGAAATCCAGAACAAGACCGGTAATTATGACGGCTTTAATGGCATCTATCGGGTTATTACCTGCCGCATTATCTACGGGAATCGGTTCTGAATCTCAAAAACCTTTGGCCATTGTTATTATCGGTGGTTTAATTACGGCAACGATTCTTACTTTATTGATCTTCCCAATTATCTTCTGGATTTTTAATAGAACAAAGAAAACCGAAGAAATTATTTAAGAAATTATCTTTCATTTACATTATATAGTTTGAAGCGCTGAAAAATTAATTTTTCAGCGCTTCTTGTAAATATTAAAACTATGTAAAATTTATGTCATTAAAATCCTAAACCAATTGTAAAACCTCTTACCGAATTGGGATAATTAGCTAATGATGTGGCAGAACCATTGGTTGTATTCACGGTGTAAATTTTTGTAGCTCCTGCAACAGTAGCGATTAAATACGCTTTGTCGCTTGTACTTCCGATGTCAAAACCATTGGCTCCATCAATGTTGATCCCTAAAGATCCTCTTTCTACTAAAGTTCCGTTATTAGGAGGATTTTGCAGGTAAAGTTTGTCGGTAGAATGATCAATTACAAATAGGGAAGTACTCGTTGAACCTGCAAAATTGCTGGTGTAAGCTGCAGCGCTTAAAGTTGGTGTTCCCGGATTAATCGTGCCATCGGTTGCGGTAATTCCTCCGGTAATAGGATCTAATCTTAAATTCTGTCCGGTATTGCTTACCACTCTTATTTTATCAACGGTTGGGTTAAAATCAAAACCAAACTCAGTTCCAGCCAATAGAGTAGGGAGCTGTGATCCTACTACGGTTGCTGCTCCATTTCCTAGATTGATGGTGTAAATTCTGCTCGAGCTTCCTAATGCATACAATTGTCCGTTTAAAGGCCTGAAATCAATACCCAAAATATTTTCTCCAGATTGAAGTCCGGTAATTACTTTCGTTACAGGTTGAGGATTGTTAGGATTAAAGATTTGTAATGAATTAGCGTTGTCAATTGCATACGCAACAGGATTTGTTGGAATTGCCAGATCGATTACTTTTTGTGAAAGATTTCCGATGTTTGTAGCTTTTCCGTTCGTTAAATTTACGGTGTACAAACTATTTTGTGTACCAGTTGTTGCCGCCATTACGGCTAAAGTATTATCCGGATTGATATCGAAGGCAGCTTGTCCTGTAAAAGTAATTCCTAAACTTCCTACTTCTACTAAAGTACCATTGTTTGGCGGATCTTGTTTAAAAAGTTTTCCTGAAGTAGCATCAAGGTCATATAAAATGGTAGAAGTTGCTCCCGAAACACTGTTTGTGTAAGCAATTCCCATAATGGAAGAAGTGGTTGCAATATTCATGTCAGTTGCTGCAATAGCACCAGTTTCAGGATGTAAACGTAGATTTTGTCCGGTATTGGTCACCAATCTGATTCTGTCTACGGTTGGATTAAAATCAATGGATGCTACTGTTCCTGAGATTACAGGTGAAAAAGCTGTTGTACTTACAGCTCTCGTAGAAGCGGTAGAAGTATTAATAATATAAAATTTGCTTGCGTTGGAAACAGCATATAGCTCTCCGGTTGCCGGTCTGAAATCAATACTCATTAATTTTTCTCCGGATGGAATTCCCATAATGGGTTTGGTAGAAGTAAATGTTGAGGAATTGTTGGTGTTAAAATAGACCAGTTGATTGTTTTCTGTTAAACCATAAATCATGGGATTAGGTAAAGTAGTTGTAACAGGTTCTTCAGGCATCATATTTTCGTTATCATGGCAAGAAATTACCGTGACAAAAGCAAATATTGCCATGCAAAAATTGGATAGTTTTTTCATAATAATTTATTTTAAGTGGGTTTCTGATATCATTTACGAAAGAAAATTAGCCACGGATTTTTGCAAACCCTTTTTTTTATTGATTTTTTTTACTTAAATTTGCATTCTGTTTAGAAAAAACAATCTGGTTTGTGACTTTCTGGGTTTAGTATGAAACTTTTTTTGATAAAAAGATTTTGGTATATAAAAATTCATTATATTTGCACACCGAAAATTTGAATAACAATAAAATAAATAATTTAAATCATGGCAAAGGAAACGTTTAATCGTAACAAACCACACTTGAACATTGGTACTATTGGTCACGTTGACCATGGTAAAACTACACTTACTGCAGCTATTTCTGCTGTATTAGCGAGCAAAGGTCTTGCTGAGAAAAAAGATTTCTCTGCTATTGACTCTGCTCCAGAAGAAAAAGAAAGAGGGATTACTATCAATACTGCTCACATCGAGTACGAAACTGAAAAAAGACACTATGCTCACGTTGACTGTCCAGGTCACGCGGATTACGTAAAGAACATGGTAACTGGTGCTGCTCAGATGGACGGAGCTATCGTAGTATGTGCTGCAACTGACGGACCAATGCCTCAGACTAGAGAGCACATCTTGCTTTGTCGTCAGGTAAACGTACCTAGAATTGTTGTTTTCATGAACAAAGTTGACATGGTAGACGATGCTGAATTATTAGAGCTAGTTGAAATGGAACTTAGAGACTTATTGTCTACTTACGAATTTGACGGAGATAACTCTCCAGTAATTCAAGGTTCTGCATTAGGAGCTCTTACTGCTGCTACTGCTGCTACAGTTGATACTGAAGATAAATGGTTCAAATCTGTTGAAGAATTAATGGATGCAGTTGATAACTGGATCGAGCAACCACCAAGAGATACTGATAAGCCATTCTTGATGCCAATCGAAGACGTATTCTCTATTACAGGTAGAGGTACTGTTGCAACAGGTAGAATTGAAGCTGGTATTATCAATACAGGAGATCCTGTTGATATCATCGGTATGGGTGAAGAAAAATTAACTTCTACTATTACAGGAGTTGAGATGTTCAGAAAAATCCTTGACAGAGGTGAAGCTGGAGATAACGTAGGTCTATTGTTGAGAGGTATTGAAAAAACTGACATCAAGAGAGGTATGGTAATCGCTAAGAAAGATTCTGTTAAGCCACACAAAAAATTCAAAGCTTCTGTTTATATCCTTTCTAAGGAAGAAGGTGGACGTCACACTCCATTCCACAACAAGTACCGTCCTCAGTTCTACGTAAGAACTACTGACGTTACAGGTGAGATCTTCTTACCAGAAGGTGTAGAAATGGTAATGCCTGGTGATAACTTAGAGATCACTGTAGAATTGTTACAGCCAATCGCTCTTAACGTAGGTCTTAGATTTGCGATCAGAGAAGGAGGTAGAACAGTTGGTTCAGGTCAGGTTACTGAAATCTTAGACTAATCATCTTAAAATAAATAAAGCTTCCGAAAGGAAACTCTCGGAAGCTTTTTATCTACGGGCATCGTCCAATGGTAGGATACCGGTCTCCAACACCGTTGATCAGGGTTCGAATCCTTGTGCCCGTGCAAATATAAATTATGAGTTCATTTGTCGATTTTTTAAAAGGTTCTTATAACGAATTCAGACATAAAGTTGAATGGCCAAAATGGTCAGACTTACAGTCTTCTACAATTGTAGTTACTGTTGCTACTGTCATTTTAGCATTATTTACTTTCGGTGTTGATGAATTGTTTTCAAAATCAATCAGCAACATCTTAGGAATACTAATTAACAGCTTCAACTAATAAAAACTATTTTCTAAATAATGAGCGAATTAAAATGGTATGTACTGAAAGCGATTAGCGGACAGGAAAATAAAGTGAAAAACTATATTGAGACAGAAATCAAACGTTTAGGGTTTGAGCAGTATGTTACTCAAGTGGTTATTCCTATGGAAAAGGTGATTCAGCTTAGAAACGGAAAAAAAGTTCCTAAAGAAAGACCTTACTATCCAGGTTACCTAATGGTAGAAGCAGATCTGATGGGAGAAATTCCTCACGTTATCAAAAACATTCCAGGGGTAATTTCTTTCTTAAGTTTAACAAAAGGAGGAGATCCTGTACCGATGAGAAAATCTGAGGTTAACAGAATGCTTGGTAGAATGGATGAACTTTCAGAATTTGCTACTGATGCAGAAGTTCCTTTCATTGTTGGAGAGAATGTAAAAGTAATCGATGGTCCTTTCAACGGATTCAACGGTACAGTAGAAAAAATTCTTGAAGATAAGAAGAAAGTAGAAGTATCTGTTTTGATCTTCGGAAGAAAAACTCCAATGGAGTTGAGCTATATGCAGGTAGAAAAAGTATAACTCATACTTTTATAAAATATAAAAACCGTTCAGATTTTGAACGGTTTTTTTTGCTTTTAAAATCTAACATACAATTGAAAATCTGAATATTTATTGAACTAATATTAATTATTTTAAACTTGAGGAAGTAAACATATTTTTTTTGCCACTAAAAATATAACTTCTATTATAATAAAGCTTTTAACTCTATGAAATTTTTAAAAGAATCCCATAAGTATCCAATATTATCATTAAAATAATTGATGAAGAGTTTTTATTATTTTATTTTCTGAATTTTAATACGTTAAGTATTTGCTAATTAAAAAATATTTCATAATTTTGCAGTCCGAAAAGTAGGTTTACTTTATGTGAGTGCGGTAACCTGCTGAATAATAAATGCTTCCAAACTCATTAATTATTCAAATTTAAAAAACAAAAAATGGCTAAAAAAGTCTTTAAAATGGTTAAGCTCCAAGTAAAAGGAGGAGCAGCAAACCCATCTCCACCAGTAGGTCCAGCTTTGGGTTCTGCAGGTGTGAACATCATGGAGTTTTGTAAGCAATTTAACGGAAGAACCCAAGATAAGCCAGGGCAAGTTTTACCTGTAGTAATTACAGTGTACGAAGACAAATCTTTTGAATTCGTAATCAAAACTCCTCCTGCAGCAATCCAGTTGATGGATGCGGCTAAAATCAAAGGTGGTTCCGGAGAACCAAACAGAAACAAAGTAGGTGCTGTATCTTGGGCTCAGGTTCAAAAGATCGCTGAAGACAAGATGACTGACCTTAACTGCTTTACAATGGATTCTGCAGTTTCTATGGTTGCAGGTACTGCTAGATCTATGGGATTAAGAGTAACAGGAACTAAACCAACTTTTAACGCTTAATACTTAGAGAAATGGCAAAATTGACTAAAAAGCAAAAGGAAGCTTTAAGCAAAGTAGAAAAAGGAAGAATTTATAACCTTGAAGAAGGTTCTGCTCTTGTAAAAGAGGTGAACACTGCAAAGTTTGATGCTTCTGTAGATATCGCTGTTAGATTGGGTGTAGATCCAAGAAAAGCAAACCAAATGGTAAGAGGTGTAGTATCTCTTCCTCACGGTACTGGTAAAGATGTTAAAGTTTTGGCTTTAGTAACTCCAGATAAAGAAGCTGAAGCTAAAGAAGCGGGTGCTGACTATGTAGGTCTTGACGAATATTTACAAAAAATAAAAGAAGGTTGGACTGACGTTGACGTTATCGTTACTATGCCGGCTGTTATGGGTAAATTAGGACCTTTGGGTAGAGTATTAGGACCAAGAGGTTTGATGCCTAACCCTAAATCAGGTACTGTAACTATGGAAATTGGTAAAGCAGTAACTGAAGTAAAAGCTGGTAAAATTGACTTTAAAGTAGACAAATACGGTATTATCCACGCTGGTATTGGTAAAGTATCTTTCGATGCTGCTAAAATCAAGGAAAATGCTCAGGAATTGATCTCTACTTTGATCAAAATGAAGCCAACTGCTGCAAAAGGAGTTTATGTAAAAAGCATTTATTTGTCTTCTACAATGAGCCCTGGTATTGCAATCGATACTAAATCTGTTAACTAATTATAATCCTTAAGACAATGACAAAAGACCAAAAAGTTGTAGCGATACAAGAGATCAAAGATTTGCTTCAGGATGCTAAAGTAGTTTATGTAGCAGATCTAGACGGTTTGAATGCTGCTAAATCTTCTGATTTCAGAAGACAGGCTTTCAAGCAAAACATCAAAGTAAAAGTTGTAAAAAATACACTTTTGCAAAAAGCAATGGAACAAATTGACGGAGTAGATTTCTCTGAAATGTTCCAAACTTTCAAAGGTAACTCTGCATTAATGATTGCTGAAACAGCTAACGCTCCAGCAAAATTAATCAAAGACTTTAGAAAAAAAGAAGAGAAGCCGGCTTTAAAATCTGCTTTCGTACAAGAAACTTTCTATGTTGGTGACAACAACCTTGATGCTTTAGTAAGCATTAAGTCTAGAGAAGAAATGATCGGTGAAATCATCGGATTACTTCAGTCTCCAATTCAAAGAGTTGTTTCTGCTCTTCAAAACAAATCTGAAGCTGTAGAAGCTGCAACTGAAGAAGTTGCTGCACCTGCTGTGGAAGAAACTCCAGCTACTGAAACTCCAGAAGCTGCTGCAGAAGGAGAAGCTCCAGCTGCAGAATAATTAGACTCTCAAAAAAATCAATCAATAATCAACAAAAACATTACAACAATGTCAGATTTAAAAAATTTAGCTGAAACGCTAGTAAACTTAACAGTAAAAGACGTAAATGAATTAGCTACTATCCTTAAGGATGAGTACGGAATCGAGCCAGCTGCTGCTGCTGTAGTAGTTGCTGCAGGTGGTGCTGAAGCTGCTGAAGAAAAGACTGAATTCGACGTAATTCTTAAGTCTGCAGGTGCTTCTAAATTAGCTATCGTTAAATTAGTAAAAGATTTAACTGGTGCAGGTCTTAAAGAAGCTAAAGATATCGTAGACGGAGCTCCTTCTGCTATTAAAGAAGGTATCTCTAAAGACGAAGCTGAAGCTCTTAAGAAGCAATTAGAAGAAGCTGGTGCTGAAGTAGAATTGAAGTAATCATTTACCTTCAAAATAAAAGAAGCAGTTACATATTTGTAGCTGCTTTTTTTATGTAATATGGTTTAAAATTTATTGATTTTAAGCTTTAATAATTATTTTTTTTTGTGCTTTATGTGTCATCTTGTTTAATATTTAAATCGATTTGCATGCTTTAATGAAATTTTAAACTCCCATTCTTGATGTTTTCATTTGATAATCAATTTAATATAAATGTTAAACTTGCTAATTAACAATTAAATAATGCTTTGAAATTGAATTTATTGCTTAATTTTGTGGCATAAAAAGCTATCATTGCGTAAAAGCTTACACAATATCAATATCCATGTAAAAAAATTAAATTTAGACTTGAGTTTGAATTATTTTTGCATTTATATTACTTTCCTATTTTCTTTTTTTTGCAGCTTTGCAATCGCACAAGAAGGGATTGGCGCTAATTCTTCTCAGGCAACAATCATACTTAAACAAGGTGCTACGATTTTTTCTAAAGATGACAGTTTTAATAAGCAAATCAATTCAGAAAAAATTACTGTTAAGAATGCTGAAATTTCCACAGTCGGAATGCTGGATGACGGAACAGTTCTTACAGCTAAATCAAACAAAACTCAGGAAGTTCAAACTCCTAAAAAAGATTTTAAAAGTGAGCTTAAAAAAGCTGAAGAAAATAAAAAGAAAGAAGCTTTAAATAAAGTAAAAAAAGAAATTGCTGATTACAATGATGAAGCAAAGAAAAATTCTTTTAATACTAAAAGATTACTTTTTCCAACATCTGAAGAATTTATTAGCTCTACACATATCAATAGAGATTATGTAGCTCCCAGTTATCAGAATCATCATTTTTCAAAAATACTTGTTTCGCTTAATCAATATGTGATAAAATCTGCATTAGATTTTTTACATAAGCAAAAATATATTTATTATAACAGCAGATCTTTAGATTTCTGCTTTACTCATGTCTTTTCTGTAAGACCTCCTCCTGTTTTTGTATAAACTTCTGTAAAGGCATATCGAATGCTTTTTTTATTCAAAAATTTCACCAATCACTATCCTGTAGTTTTTCTGGTTTACAGCTTTTAGCTTTTACTTATCACATTTTCATGTGATGTGAAAAACTAATGCCTTTACATGCACAGGATGGTATTTAATTTTTACAATATGAGTAAACATTTAAAATTTAATAATTTCAAAACAAAGAAAAATGTGATTACAAGATTCTTGATTGTAGTTTCAATATTCTTTTTTCAGCATGTTTTCGCTGATGGTACAAGACAGGTTTCCCCAGGGAATAATAATGGTACAGCTTCTTCAAATGGTACAGCGTATTTAATCAATCCAGACGGAGCTTCTGGATCTTATCCTGGTTCAAATGCTACAACAAAACTAAAAGTTACAATAAGTAATTCTAGTACAGAGAGAATTTATGCTGGTTTTATGGCTCGTACTTTTGATAATACCAACACGGCTTTGGTCAACAATGCTTATATGAAAATTACAAGCCCTTCTAATGTAACAGATATTCGTTTAATTCCTGCTGCTACAGGTACTGGGTTTATTGATGATTATGCTCGAGCTTGGAATGGACCAAATATTGGAGGATCTACTCCGACAGGTTATACACCATTTGCATATACACCTGCAGTCGCTGGTGAATATACTATAGAGTTGTATCGTAGTAATGACGGAGGTGTAACAGCACTTACAACAGGAGCCGCAGCGCAAATTACTTTTCCCTTGTTTGATGTAACAGTAGCAACAGGTACTGGAGGTTCAGCCAGTAGAATATTAGGGAGACTGTGGTCTAGAAATTGGAGTTTTATAACAACTAATCTTTCGAGTATAAGTGCTAGTGCTGCATACCCTAACGTACTTACTGCATCTTTTGATGGTAGTTTTTATGTACATACTGCAGATGGATTTAAATCTCAGGTTATTTTTAGACCTAATTTCCGTCCATTCGGTTTTCAGCTTGTGATGAATTATGTGGGGGTGGCTAATACCGGTAATTTTGCCAATGACAGCAAATCTAGAAATGGTACATTTACAGCACCCAACACAATTACTTATCCAGTTATTCCTGATGGATATCAAGTTTTTTTAACAAGCCCAGATCAGGTTGCATTTCCGAATGGAACACCAGGAAATCCTGCAATAACGGGCGCTATTTACGGCTGTCCGGGCGCATATTTTATTCCATACTATGTGGATAAAGCGGGAGATGTTGCGATAACACTCGATTTAGATGGAGTTCCTGGATATCAGTCAGGAGGAGCAGACCGTGTTTTGCAAGCCTATGATGTTCCGGTGGGAAATAATGTTATGTCTTGGGATGGGCTTAATGGCGCAACACCTGCTGGTGCAGTTCCTACTAGTTTTTCTGTATCGGTTTCTGTGTTATTATTGCAAGGCCGTGTGAATGTTCCCATGATTGATGCAGAACTAAATACCAATGGTTTTTCAGCAACTGCTATTTTTCCTAATTTGGGAAATAGGCCTATGTTTTGGGATGATACAGGCGCATCAGGAAATGGTTTAGCTACTTTTGGAAGTGCGGGGAATAGTAATTCAAACTTAACAACAGGTGGAACAAAGACCCCCAATCTACGATCAGGCATTTTAGGTCCTACTCATGCGTGGGATGGTTCAAATCCTACATTGACAACTCCCGCAACCATAACTGCGAATCAGGGAAGTAATACAATTAATGCACTGGAGGATGATTTTGGTAATGCCAGAATTATTAATACTTGGTTTTATGGAGCGCAGTCAGAATCTGCAGTAAGAGTATTAAGTTTGCCGAGCTGTGATAACGACCTTGATGGGGTTCCTAATAATTTAGATTTAGATGATGATAATGATGGTATTTTAGATACAGTTGAAAATAAAGGTTTAACTGATCCTCTGGGAGATCATGATGGTGATGGTGTGCCGAATTATATTGATCCTCAGTTTCCAGGATTTGTTGATACCAATTTTGATGGGGTAGATGATCGTTATGATTTAGATAAAGATGGTATTATTAACCAGTTTGATACTGACGCTGATGGAGACGGTTGTGCTGATGCAATAGAAGGAAGTGAATATATTACTCCGGTTCAGATTCATCCTTTAACTTTAGCTTCAACAGATCCTAATTATAATTTTAGAGGTCAGATCAGAGTAATTTATAATGGAACAACTGTTAATAATAATCCTGCGCAAATCATCAGTACTTCTGCAGCTTCTAATGGTGTTCCTCAGATTTTTAATCCGGCAGGTTCTAATCTGAATTCTACTACCAATTCTACTAACTTAGTAGGTGTTGCGGATAATACTGATGGAAGTTCTGATGTAGGGCAAGGTTTGGGAATTTCTCAGACAGCGCTTGCTAATGGATGTACAGATTCTGATGGAGATGGTATTCCGGATGCTGATGATCTGGATGATGATAATGATGGTATTTTAGATACTGCAGAATGTCCGGGAACCAACACGGTTGTTAATGGGACATTTGATACAAATCTAGATAATTGGATAGTGAACCCCAATCCTGCTGCACCATCTACAAATAAATGGATTTTTACAAATGGAGCTGCAACAAATAACACTGATGGTGCGGTAAACCACACTTTATCTCAAACATTAAATAATTTAGATAAATTACAAGGTGGAGTTGTAGCTTTAACATTGACTGTAGGTGCTCAGGATGGAAGTAATGCTCAAGGTTCTACTGCTTCTTTAGATATCATGTTGAATGGTGTAGTGTATGCTACTTTAAATAATGGAACGGCAAGAGTAGCAGGTACAAATAATGTTACCATTAGCTTGCAAAATGGGGCAACAAGTACTTTTGTGCCTTATTCTACCGCCACTCAAACAGGATATAATGTGCAGACATTTACAATAAATATATTTTATTCAGGACCAGCTTCGGCAGACTTGAGTTTTAGAATGAATGCACAAAGCGATGATTGGAGTCTTGATAATATTACAATTCCTATCCGTGCTTGTGATGCCGATAATGATGGAATACCTAATGATTTAGATTTAGATTCCGACGGCGATGGTTGTCCGGATGCTCTTGAAGGTTCTGAAAATGTAACGTACAGAATGATCAATCCTATGACGGCGACTTCTAATCCCGGACAGATTAATGTTTTGGCAAATGGTACAACAACCGGAACTCCTGTAGAGGTAATCAGTACTTTTGGGGCAGCGAGAGGTGTTCCGCAGTTAGTAAATAACGCAGCTAATAATTATAATGTTCTAAACAATACAACTAATATTGTAGGAGCTGTAGATAATACGGATAGCTCTGCTGATATTGGTCAAGGTGTCGGAACTTCTCTTAATGCTGCTCAACAAGATTTAGAATGTAGATGTTACAAACCAGCTAATACAGCTACAGCAGGTCTTCCAACTAATCACGGAATTACTGCCTTGGGAAGAGCAGGAACTGATAACGGCAACTGGCCAATGAAAATTACAGGAGCATATACGGTTTTGGATGCTAAAACTAAAGGGCTTGTGATTAATAGGTTAACAACAGCCCAGATTAGTGCACTTGCTCCGGTAAAAGGTATGATGGCTTATGATACCGATTCGAATTGTCTGAAAATCTTTGATGGAACGGCATGGGCTTGTTACACAAAACAAACTTGTGATCAGTATTAATCTTTAAACTTTAAAAAAAATGAAAAAATATAGCATAGCAATATTGTCAATAGTTTCAGGGGTGTTTTACAGTCAGGTAACCATTGGTAAGACAGTACCATCAACTGCACCATCTTCTACAAGTGTTTCTATTGAGCTTGGAAATGCAACCGGAGGTAATAAAGGAATAGTTTTACCTTGGGTAACGCAAACGGGTGTGGTTGCGGGAGCTGTTCCAGGAACAATAGTATTTGATAGTCGTACGACTGAACAAAAAATATATTTTGCCAAAGCTGCTACCCCGAATTCTACGGCGGTTTCGCAGTGGGTAGATTTATCGGTAGGTGCATTAAGGCCTACTACAGCCTTTACTCCTGATACGAATGATGAAAATAATACGGCAAAAGTTCTCATTGGTGGCGATCCGGTAACGGATACCACTCCTGGAGTTTTGGTTTTGGGAGGTACCGATAAAGCGATGGTTTTACCAAGAGTTGCTTCTATTGCCGATATTGTAAGCCCAAGTGCTGGAATGGTGGTTTTTGTAACCGGAACTACAACAGTTCCTATTAATCAGCTTGCTGTTTTTAATGGAAAAGAGTGGTCGTTTTGGGGTGCCGAAATTCCAGTAGTTACTTCACCAATAACAAACCGAATTTGGATGGATAGAAACTTAGGTGCAGCACGAGTTGCAACGGTTTCTACAGATGCTTTGGCTTATGGTGATCTTTATCAGTGGGGACGTTTGACTGATGGGCATCAGTCTCGCACATCTGGTTTAACAGCTACATTAAGTACTACAGATGTACCTGGAAGTTCTAATTTTATCACAGGTACTACCGATTGGCGTTCAACACAAAATAATAATTTGTGGCAGGGAGTGAATGGTGTTAATAATCCTTGTCCACAAGGTTTCCGTCTTCCGACATTAGCGGAGTTTCAGGCTGAAGGTTTTGCAAGTGCAGCGGCAGCCTTTACTTCTCCATTAAAATTGACAGTTGGAGGAAGTAGGAATACCGCTGGTTCTGCTGCTGTTGCAGGAACTGGAAACTATTACACAAGTACAATTTCGGGTAGTTTGTCAGCTATTTATACTATTAGTGCAGGAGCGGTTTCAACTTCAAATGTACAGCGTGCTACAGGAGCATCAGTTCGCTGTATCAGAAATTAATATTTGATTTTAAATTGTTGCTTATTGCAATTATAACAATCACGTTGCTTCTATTGATTTAGAGGCAACGTTTTTTTTTATTATAATTATTATATTGATTTTTAGTTGGTTAAAAAAAAGAAAAAATTCCAGGAAAGTTTCTTTAAAAGATTAAAACTTGTGTAAATTAAAGAAAATCAGTATATTTGCAGTCTCTTTTGGCGCTAAAAATTAAACATATTACGGTAAAATATTGAAAATCAGCTCTTTCGTTAATTTGAAAGGGTCTTCTGTGTTTTTACTGTAATTGCGGTTTTTCGTCGTTAGATAAAAATAAAAATATTTTGCATTACACTGTGAAAAGATATACCAGTGTTGCAGTTAGAAAGAGACATGTATAAAGTAATAAGAGTCAAGGTCTTTCGTGAGCGCCAAAAACACTTCTTCCTTTTCGCTTTTGCCTTTTACCTTTCTTTTTTCTGATATTTTTGAATAAAAACAAAATATTTTTTAACCCTTTCTTAAAAGTTTTATGAGTAAAACAACATCAACAACTAGGGGAGTTGAGAGAATTAATTTCTCTTCGGCTAAAGGAAAAATCATTACTCCGGATTTCTTAGATATCCAGTTAGAGTCATTTAAAGATTTTTTCCAGCTAGACACACTTCCTGAGGACAGAAAGAAAGAAGGTTTGCACAAAACCTTCCAAGAAAACTTTCCAATTACCGATTCTAGAAACCAATTTGTATTGGAATTCTTAGATTATTTGGTAGATTCTCCACGTTATTCAATCAATGAATGTGTGGAAAGAGGTTTAACGTATTCAGTTCCTCTAAAAGCGAGACTTAAATTGTATTGTACAGATCCTGAACATGAAGATTTTCAGACAGTTGTACAAGATGTATATTTAGGTCCGGTTCCTTACATGACAGACAGTGGTTCTTTCATTATCAACGGAGCAGAAAGAGTTATCGTTACGCAGCTTCACCGTTCACCGGGTGTATTCTTCGGACAGACTTACCACGCAAACGGAACAAAATTGTATTATTCAAGAATTATCCCTTTCAAAGGATCTTGGATGGAATTTACTACCGATATCAACAGCGTAATGTACGCGTATATCGACCGTAAGAAAAAATTACCTTTAACAACACTATTAAGAGCGATCGGTTTTGAATCTGATAAAGATATCCTTCAAATCTTCGATCTTGCTGAAGAAGTGAAAGTTTCTAAAGCTGCCCTTAAAAAAGTAGAAGGTAGAACTTTGGCTGCGAGAGTATTGAACACTTGGTTCGAAGATTTCGTAGACGAAGATACTGGTGAGGTTGTTTCTATCGAAAGAAACGAAATCATCTTAGATAGAGAAACGATTCTTGAAAAAGAACATTTAGATCTTATTTTGGATGCAGGTGTGAAATCTATCTTGATTCACAAAGAAAATGCAAATGAATTCTCTATCATTCAGAATACATTACAAAAAGACCCTACCAACTCTGAAAAAGAAGCGGTAGAATATATTTACCGTCAGTTAAGAAATGCAGATCCACCAGATGAGGAAACTGCAAGAGGAATTATCGAAAAATTATTCTTCTCTGAGCAAAGATATTCTTTGGGTGAAGTGGGACGTTACAGACTAAACAAGAAGTTAGGTCTTAATATCCCGACTACAACTGAGGTTCTTACAAAAGAAGATATCATTGCGATCGTAAGACACTTAATCGAATTGGTAAACTCTAAAGCTGAGGTTGATGATATCGACCACTTATCAAACAGAAGAATTAAAACTGTTGGTGAGCAATTAGCAGGACAGTTCGGTGTAGGTCTTTCTAGAATTGCAAGAACGATTAAGGAGAGAATGAACGTTAGAGATAACGAAATCTTTACTCCTCTTGATCTTGTTAATGCTAAAACTTTAACATCAGTAATTAACTCATTCTTTGGTACCAACCAGCTTTCTCAGTTTATGGACCAAACCAACCCTCTATCAGAAATTACGCACAAGCGTAGACTTTCTGCTCTAGGACCTGGTGGTTTATCAAGAGAAAGAGCAGGTTTCGAGGTACGTGACGTTCACCATACTCACTATGGTAGAATTTGTCCTATCGAAACTCCTGAAGGACCAAACATTGGTTTGATTTCATCTTTAGGTATTTATGCTAAAATCAATACTTTAGGTTTCATCGAAACTCCATATAGAAAAGTAAACGAAGGTACTGTAGATTTAAATGCTGATCCTATTTACTTAAATGCGGAAGACGAAGAAGATAAAGTAATTGCTCAGGCAAACGTTGAGTTGAATGACAATGGTACATTTATCACAGACAGAATTATTGCTCGTCTAGATGGTGATTATCCTGTAGTTGAGCCTTCTGAAGTTAACTTAATCGACGTTGCACCAAACCAGATTTCTGGTATTTCAGCTTCATTAATTCCATTCTTGGAGCATGATGATGCGAACCGTGCATTGATGGGATCAAACATGATGCGTCAGGCAGTTCCTTTGTTGAAGCCACAAGCTCCAATCGTAGGTACAGGTCTGGAACAGCAAGTTGCAAAAGATTCTAGAATTTTGATCAACGCTGAAGGTACAGGTACTGTTGAGTATGTTGATGCAGACAAGATTACAATTAAATATGAAAGAAGCGAAGACGAAGATTTAGTATCATTCGAATCTGCTACTAAAACATATAATCTTACGAAGTTTAGAAAAACTAACCAGAGTACAACAATTACCCTAAGACCAAACGTAAGAGTAGGAGATGTAGTGGAAAAAGGACAAGTACTTTGCGACGGTTATGCTACTGAAAAAGGAGAATTGGCTCTTGGTAGAAACTTAGTAGTTGCGTTCATGCCTTGGAAGGGTTACAACTTTGAGGATGCGATCGTAATCAACGAAAAAGTTGTACGTGAAGACTGGTTTACTTCAATCCACGTAGATGAATATTCTCTTGAAGTTCGTGATACCAAATTAGGTATGGAAGAATTGACAGCAGATATTCCTAACGTTTCTGAAGAAGCTACAAAAGATCTTGATGAGAACGGGATGATCAGAATCGGTGCTGAAGTGAAGCCTGGTGATATCATGATTGGTAAGATTACTCCAAAAGGTGAATCTGACCCAACTCCTGAAGAAAAACTTCTTAGAGCGATCTTTGGTGACAAAGCTGGTGATGTAAAAGATGCTTCATTGAAAGCAGATTCTTCATTAAGAGGTGTTGTTATCAACAAGAAATTGTTCTCTAGAAACATTAAAGATAAAAAGAAAAGAACTGAAGAAAAACTTAAACTTGAAGAGATTGAAAACACTTACAAGGCTAAGTTTGACGAGTTAAGAAATAGTTTAATTGAAAAATTAAATACACTTGTTAGCGGTAAAACTTCTCAGGGAGTTACCAACGACTTAGATGAAGAAATCATCGGTAAGGGTATGAAGTTTACTCATAAATTATTGACTTCAGTTGAAGATTACGTTAACGTAAGCGGTGCAGATTGGACTGTTGACAACGATAAGAATGAATTGATCAAACAATTAATTCACAACTATAAAATCAAATTCAACGATATTCAAGGAGTTAAAAACCGTGAGAAATTCGCAATTTCTATCGGAGATGAGCTTCCAGCAGGTATCATGAAGTTGGCTAAAGTGTATATCGCTAAAAAACGTAAACTAAACGTTGGAGATAAAATGGCAGGTCGTCACGGTAACAAAGGTATCGTTTCGAGAATCGTTCGTGAAGAAGATATGCCATTCCTAGAAGATGGAACACCAGTAGATATCGTATTGAATCCACTTGGGGTACCTTCTCGTATGAACATCGGTCAGATCTACGAAACCGTTTTAGGATGGGCAGGTAGAACATTAGGATTGAAGTTTGCTACGCCTATCTTTGATGGTGCTACTCTTGATCAGATTACTGAATACACTGAGAAAGCAGGAGTTCCTAAATTCGGTCACACTCACCTTTATGATGGTGGTACCGGAGAAAGATTTACTCAGGCTGCAACTGTTGGTATCATCTATATGTTGAAATTAGGACACATGGTTGATGACAAAATGCACGCACGTTCTATCGGACCTTACTCATTGATTACTCAACAGCCATTAGGAGGTAAAGCTCAATTTGGAGGTCAGAGATTCGGAGAGATGGAGGTTTGGGCTCTTGAAGCATTTGGAGCATCAAATATCTTGAGAGAGATCCTTACTGTGAAGTCAGATGACGTGATTGGTAGAGCAAAAACTTATGAAGCGATTGCGAAAGGTGAAGCAATGCCTGAACCAGGTATTCCTGAATCATTCAACGTACTACTTCACGAGTTACAAGGTCTTGGATTAGACGTAAGACTAGAGGAATAATTTTAAATTTTAAATTATAAATGTTGAATGGTAACATTCAAAAATTAATCTAAAATCTAAAATCTAAAATTTAAAATCTAACAAATGTCAAATAAAAATAAATCAAGTAGATTTAATAAAATAACCATCGGTTTAGCTTCACCAGAGTCTATTTTACAGGACTCAAGAGGGGAAGTTCTTAAACCGGAAACTATTAACTACAGAACGCACAAGCCTGAAAGAGACGGTTTGTTCTGTGAAAAAATCTTCGGTCCTATCAAAGATTACGAATGTGCTTGTGGTAAATACAAGAGAATTCGTTACAAAGGGATCGTTTGTGACCGTTGTGGTGTAGAGGTTACGGAGAAAAAAGTACGTAGAGAAAGAATCGGACATATTGGTTTGGTTGTTCCTATTGCGCACATTTGGTATTTCCGTTCTTTACCAAACAAAATCGGTTACCTTTTGGGTATTCCTTCCAAGAAATTGGATATGATTATCTATTACGAAAGATATGTGGTAATTCAACAAGGTATTGCTAAGAAATTAGACGGTGCTGATTTTGACCACATGGAGTTCCTTACAGAAGAAGAATACCTTGATATCATGGAAACTCTTCCTGTAGAAAACCAGTATCTTGATGATTCAGATCCAAACAAATTCATCGCTAAAATGGGTGCTGAAGCTGTTGAGGAACTATTAAAAAGAATCGATCTTGATGCATTGTCTTTCGACTTGAGACACAAAGCTCACAACGAAGGTTCTAAGCAAAGAAGAACTGAAGCTCTAAAAAGATTGAACGTTGTAGAAGCATTGAGAGGTGCTAATACAAGAATGATCAACAGACCAGAGTGGATGATTATGCGTGTGCTTCCAGTAATTCCACCAGAATTAAGACCATTGGTTCCATTGGATGGAGGACGTTTCGCAACTTCTGACTTAAATGACCTTTATAGAAGAGTTATCATCAGAAACAACCGTTTGAAGAGATTATTGGAGATCAAAGCTCCTGAAGTAATCTTGAGAAACGAGAAGCGTATGCTTCAGGAATCTGTAGATTCATTATTCGATAATACAAGAAAATCTTCTGCAGTAAAATCTGAATCAAACAGACCATTGAAATCACTTTCAGATTCATTGAAAGGTAAGCAAGGTCGTTTCCGTCAGAACTTACTTGGGAAAAGGGTAGATTACTCGGCGCGTTCGGTAATTGTTGTAGGTCCAAACTTACAGCTTCACGAATGTGGTATTCCTAAAGATATGGCAGCTGAATTGTACAAACCATTTATCATTAGAAAACTAATTGAAAGAGGGATTGTAAAAACAGTAAAATCTGCAAAGAGAATTATTGATAGAAAAGAACCTGTAGTTTATGATATTCTAGAAAACGTGATGAAAGGTCACCCTGTTTTACTAAACAGAGCACCTACGCTTCACAGACTAGGTATTCAGGCTTTCCAACCTAAGATGATCGAAGGTAAGGCAATCCAATTACACCCATTAGTAACAACAGCATTCAACGCCGATTTCGATGGTGACCAGATGGCGGTACACTTACCGTTGGGCCCTGAAGCGATTCTTGAAGCTCAGTTATTGATGTTAGGTTCTCAAAATATCTTGAACCCTGCAAACGGATCTCCAATTACAGTACCATCTCAAGACATGGTTCTTGGTCTTTATTTCATGACCAAAGAATTGAGCTCTACCGAGACAATGAAAGTAAAAGGTGAAGGTCTTGCATTCTACTCTCCGGAAGAAGCGGAAATTGCTTATGCTGAAGGTAGAGTTTCATTGAACGCTAAAGTAAGATGTAGACTTCCTATTAAAGAAGATGGAGTAATCACTACGAAATTAACTGAAACTTCAGTAGGTAGAATCTTATTCAACCAGATCGTTCCTAAACAGTCAGGATATATTAATGAGCTTCTTACTAAGAAATCATTAAGAAACGTTATCGGTAAAATTCTTGCTGATACAGATTTCCCTACAACGGTGAAGTTCTTGGATGCAATGAAGGACTTAGGTTACTCAAACGCATTCAAAGGAGGTCTTTCGTTCTCATTAGGGGATATCGTAGTTCCTGTTGAGAAAAAGCAGATGATTGCTACTTCTATTGAAACTGTAGACGAAATTAGAGCCAACTATAACATGGGTCTAATTACTGATACTGAAAGATATAACCAGGTAATCGACGTTTGGACAAACACCAACGCAGGATTAACTGAAATGATCATGAGCAGAATGAAAACTGACCAAGGTGGTTTCAACTCTGTATATATGATGCTTGACTCTGGAGCAAGGGGTTCTAAGGAACAGATCCGTCAGTTATCAGGGATGAGAGGTTTGATGGCAAAACCGCAGAAAGCTGGTTCTACCGGTGCGGAAATTATCGAAAACCCGATTCTTGCAAACTTTAAAGAAGGTCTTTCCATCTTAGAATACTTTATCTCTACTCACGGTGCTCGTAAAGGTCTTGCGGATACCGCTCTTAAGACTGCCGATGCAGGTTACTTAACGAGAAGATTGGTAGACGTTGCACAAGACGTTATTGTTACACAAGACGATTGTGGAACTTTAAGAGGTACAGAAGTTACTGCACTTAAGAAAAACGACGAGATTGTTGAAAAAATCTCTGAAAGAATCTTAGGTAGAGTTTCTTTACACAATGTGTACGATCCAGAAACTGACGAAATGATTGTTGTAGCTGATCAGGTAATTACTGAGAAGTTGGCTAAGAGAATTGAAGAAGCTGGATTAGAAGCTGTTGAAGTACGTTCACCACTTACTTGTGAAACTAAAAAAGGAATCTGTGCTAAATGTTACGGTAGAAACTTAGCAACAGGTAAGATGATCCATATGGGTGAAGCTGTAGGGGTTATTGCTGCACAATCAATTGGGGAACCAGGAACTCAGCTTACGTTGAGAACTTTCCACCAAGGGGGTGTATCTACAAACGTTTCAGAAAACCCATCAATTATTGCTAGAAGAGATGGTATCGTAGAATTGGATGAGGTAAGAACAATTACTTCTGAAGACGAAAACGGTAACACTGCGGAAGTAGTAGTTTCTCGTACAACAGAATTTAGATTGGTTGCTGATAACGAAACAAGAACTCCATTGATGGTTGCTAACGTACCTTATGGTGCTATATTAGCTGTAAAACCAGGTGATAAAGTAAGCAAAGGAGATACAATCTGTAGATGGGATCCGTATAACGCGGTAATTATTGCAGAAACTTCAGGTAAGGTAGAATACGAAGATATTATTCAAGGTATTTCATTCCAACTTGAAATTGACGAACAAACAGGATTCGAAGAGAAAGTAATCTCTGAATCTAGAAATAAGAAAGCCGTACCTACTTTGAAAGTGGTAGATTCTAAAGGTGTTGAACAGAAAGGTTACAACTTACCGGTAGGAGCCCACTTAATGGTAAACGATGGTGAAAAAATTAAGGCTGGTAAAGTCTTAATCAAGATCCCAAGAAAAGCTGCTAAGACAGGGGATATCACCGGAGGTCTTCCGAGAGTTACCGAATTATTCGAAGCGAGAAACCCTTCAAACCCAGCGGTTGTTACAGAAATCGACGGGGTAGTTTCTTACGGAAAAATCAAGAGAGGTAACCGAGAATTGATCGTTGAAGCTAAAACTGGTGAGAGAAAAATTTATTTAGTTAAATTATCAAACCAAATCTTAGTACAGGAGAATGACTTCGTAAGAGCTGGTTCGCCACTTTCTGACGGTTCAGTTACTCCAGACGATATCTTGAAGATCAAAGGACCAACTGCGGTTCAGGAATATTTAGTAAATGAAATTCAGGAAGTTTACCGTCTACAAGGGGTAAAAATCGACGATAAGCACTTTGAAATCATCGTAAGACAGATGATGACAAAAGTATCAATCGTTGACGGAGGTGATACTCAGTTCCTTGAAGCTGCTTTAGAGCATAAGTTTGATTTCTTAGAAGAAAACAATAGAGTATTTGGTCTTAAAGTAGTTACTGAAGCTGGAGATTCTAAAGAATTCAGACCAGGACAAATGATTACTGCAAGAGAACTAAGAGACGAAAACTCTAAGTTGAAGCGTGAAGATCAGGCTCTGGTTGAAGTAAGAGAAGCACTTCCTGCAACTGCTACACCAGTATTGCAAGGTATTACAAGAGCTGCTCTACAAACTAAGTCGTTCATGTCTGCAGCATCATTCCAGGAAACAACTAAAGTTCTAAACGAAGCAGCAGTTGCTGGTAAAGTAGACAGCTTGAATGGTCTTAAAGAAAATGTAATTGTAGGACACAGAATCCCTGCAGGTACAGGTCTTAAAGAGTATCAAAATGTAATTGTTGGTTCTAAGAAAGAATTCGAAGACCTTAACTAAAATTAATGATTTGAAATTTGAGGTTTGAAATTATTTTTATACTTTCACAATCTCAAATTTCATTTTTAAAAATATAACTTATACAATGGACAATCAAAATCAAAACAACGATCCAAACAACATTAACATCCAACTTAACGAGATGGTAGCTTCAGGAGTTTACTGTAACCTTGCTTTAGTAAACCATTCTCCATCTGAGTTTGTAGTAGATTTCATCCAGCTTATGCCGGGTGTACAGCAAGCTAACGTGAGATCAAGAGTAATCTTGGCTCCGCTTCATGCTAAGAGAGTTTTAGCTGCACTTCAGCAAAACATCACAAACTACGAGCAACAATTCGGAGAAATCAAAGAAGTTGAGCCTTTCGTATTAGGAGGAAACAACGTTAACGCTTAAGATTTATCTTAAATATATAGAATGCCCCAACGAAAGTTGGGGCATTCTCATTTTTATAACATATTGACTTAAATAATATAGAGTAAATAGATTTTTGTACCATTCTTAATCATTTTAAATTATATTTGTTAGCCAAAGTTGATAAAATATGAAAGATGAACAATTTATCTTCGAAAAATTCGGATTTCTCGGAAATGACTTTTTAGAAGAAATTCAGAAACATTCTTCTAGGACTAAAATAAAAGGAAAAACTGAGATTCTTGCAGAAGGAAATAAAATAAAAAATATTCCTTTTGTAATAACCGGAAGCTTAAAAGTATATGCTCTAAATGACGGAAGAGAGCTTATTTATAATTATATAAGATCCGGAGAAACTTGTCTAATGAGTTTTTCAACGATTTTTAATGATTTTGTAAGCAGGGTATATGTTGTTTCAGAAGAAGACACAGAGGCACTCTTAATACCTGCTGCCGTTTTGCTAGAGTGGCTCATCAAATATCCCCAAATTAATAAGCTTTTTTACTACGAATTTGATCTTCGTTTTACTGACATTATGAAAATGGTGAACGATGCGGTTTTTCATAAACTGGATAAAAGAGTTTTAAACTATATCAGACAACAGATTTCTATCACCGGAAACAACCCAATTAAGATTACCCACAAAGAAATAGCCAATAATTTGGGAACCTCAAGAGAAGTTGTTAGTCGTGTTTTAAAAAAAGTGGAAAACGAAGGCGAAATTACCCAAACTAAAGAAGGTATAAAAATGCTTGTAAATGAGAATGTTAGATTGAGCTAATCAATTATATTTAATATTTTTAACTTTCCGATTGATAAAAACAATTCACTCGGTGACTTTTATCACCTATTTTTAGAATTATAAGTGTATATGTTTGTCATACGAATAATAAACAATTATGTGTATGACAAAAACTCTCCTTTTTTTGTCAATATTTGCTTCAGGTTTTGCCTTTGCTCAGGAAGACCTTTTGAAAGATATTGACACCATTCAAACAAAAAACACAGAAAATTCGCCACCGGCTTTTAAGGCGCTCCAGATTGTTACGGGGCAGTCTACAAAACTTACCGCAAAAAACGAGTGGTACATTGTAATTGCGCACCGTTTTGGAGATGTAAGCAAAGGGTTTAAAGACTTCTTCGGATTAGATGATGCTTCTACAAAGCTAGGTGTTATTTATGGCGTTACAGATAATATTTCATTGAGTCTTTCGCGAGAAACCAATCTCAAAACTTTTGAAGGTGGTGCGAAATACAAGTTAATTAAGCAAAGTGAAAACTTTCCAGTTGATATTGTTGGCTATAATGTGATGGCAGTAAATACAGACCTCAGCAAAGATAATTATCCACATCTTCAATTTGGAGATCGACTTTCTTATCTTACTCAGGCATTAATTTCAAGAAGGTTTAATGAAAATTTTTCTCTGCAGTTAACACCTTCTTATGTTCACAAAAACCTTTATGAACCGATGATTGAAGATAAAAATCAGTTCTTAGCAGGTTTAGGCGGGCGTTATAAAATTTCGAAAAGAATATCGATCAACGCTGAGTATTTTGTGAATTTTGATAATCACAGTTTTTATAAAAATCCACTTTCTTTAGGGATGGATATAGAAACTGGGGGACATGTGTTCCAGCTTTTATTTACCAATTCCCAGTTGAATTCAGATATTGGTTATCTCACAAACGCTTCCGGAAAATGGGAGAAAGGTCAGATTTTCTTTGGGTTTAATCTTTATAGAGTTTTTTAGGCATGAAAAAAATGATGTACATTATTTCACTGGCTTTGATATCCATTGCCTGTGAAAGCAGAACCTACGAAGAGATTTCAGATAAAACTCCTGTTGTAGAACTGGTAAGCTATAACAAAGATGTAAAGCCAATAATTGATGCCAATTGTATCGGTTGTCATTCACCGACAGGTTCAGCTTCGTTTCAGCCTTGGACAAATTATAACCAAGTGAAAAATAATATCGACAAAATTATTGACAGAATTGGCAGACCAGTCGGAGATCCTCAGAAAATGCCTCAAGGCGGGAGTTTATCACCAACACAAATCTCAATTATCACCAAATGGAAAGCCGATGGGTTGACCGAAAATTAAAAAAATTAATATGAAAAACCTACTATTATTAATCGTCACGTTAAGTTTTTCGAATGCTATTTCTGCTCAGAAATATTCAACCAAAACCGGCAAAGTAACTTTTGAAGCGTCGGTCCCTTTATTTGAAGATGTTTATGCGCAGGATGATAATAATATTGCTGTTATTAATGCAGATAACGGAGATTTTGCATCAGTTTCATCAGTAAAGAATTTCCATTTTAAAGTGAAATTAATGGAAGAACATTTTAATGAAAGCTATGCAGAATCTGCAAAATACCCGAAAACAACTTTTAAAGGCAAGATTGTCAACTTTGATAAAACAAAACTGACGGCATTACCTCAGAAATATAACATTCAGGGAACATTGAATTTTCACGGAGTTGATCGAGCAGTGAATTCGAGTGCTGCAATTTATTCTAAAGATGGAAAGATTTATATGCAGGGAACTTTTGTGGCAAGACCGGCAGATTTTAAGGTGACCATTCCTAAAATGGTTACAAAAAAAGTAGCAGAAAATGTAAATGTTGAATATAACTATGTAATGCTGAAACAATGAAAAAAATATTTTTTATCCTAAGTTTCATTCTGAGCTTTACGTTAATGTCGGCTCAGGAAAAAGCAAAATCTATTTTTGATATTGCCAGAAGTGGAACTGTAGCTGAAGTAAAAGAATTGATGAAGCAGAATCCCGATGTGATCAATCAAACCAATGAAAATGGTTTTTCACCGTTGATTTTAGCTTGTTACAGAAGCAATGTAGAAGTCGCAAAATTTCTTATTGAGAATGTGAAAGATGTTAATTATAAAAGTCAGGAAGGAACTGCACTTGCAGGGCTTTCTGTGAAATATAATAAAGACTTGGTGGAACATTTATTAAAGAAAAATGCCAACCCGAATATTGCAGATTCTTCAGGATCTACCCCTTTATTTTGGGCGGTAAAATTCGGTAATAAAGAATTGGCAGAGTTACTGCTGAAGCACAAAGCCGATAAATCAATAAAAGATTCACAAGGAATGACTCCTTTTGAATATGCTTTACAAACAAACAATAAAGACCTTATCAATTTATTAAAAAATTAAAATGAAAAAAATTTTACTGACATTTAGTATTGCTCTTGCCAATTTTGCTTGGGCACAGTTTTCGACAGGTACAGTTACTCTTTCTACTGGAATGACTGTGAAATTAGATACTTCTTCCACTTTAGCAACTTTAACGCTTACAGGACCCGATACTTCTTATTTGGGAGTAGGATTTGGAGGCACCGGAACAGGTGGCGGTATGGGAACCGGAGTAGACGGGTTTATTTATAATGCAAATTCAACTACAACTGCAAACTTAGATTATACTTTTGGTGGCGTAGGAGTAGCGCCAAGTCCAGATGCTGTACAAGATTGGACGATAACTTCTAATACCGTTGCTTCAGGAACCAGAACAATTGTAGCAACACGTTCTCTTTCCGGTGGAATAGGAGATACAGCCTTTACCAATGCGGCTGGAACTATGAATATCTTTTTTGCAAAAGGTTCTTCTACAACTTTAGCTTATCACGGTGCAGGAACGGGTAATAGAGGATATGCAGTGTTAACAAAAGCAGGAGTTTTAGGAGTGAATGATGTTTTTGCTGAAAGTAAAAAAGTTCGCCTCTATCCTAATCCAGCAAAGGAAACTATATCTTTCAAAAATGCTGATAAAATACAATCAGTTGATATTTATGAATCTACAGGTAGAAAGGTAAAAACGGTAAAAATCGACGGAGAAAACTTTAATGTTTCTGATTTAAAATCTGGTAATTACTACCTTGAAATCAGCCTAAAAGATGGCTCTACATCTTATCAAAAGCTAATTAAAGAATAAATAGAAAAGATTATTTTTTTTTTGAATACCTCTAAATTTTTTAGAGGTATTTTTATGGAGTGAAAATTCAAACTCTATTGACAATTTTTAGCCAATAGCTCCACTACTTAAAAAAAATAATATGCATGGAATTTAAAAATCTTGAACTTGTTGATTTAGAAGAGCTTTTATTAGTATTTAATACTTCTTTCTCGGACTATGTAGTTCCTTTTCATTTGTCATTAGAACAATTAGAATTAAAAATAGCATTAGAGAAAATCGATATGAATTTATCTGTCGGTGTTTTTGAATTTGATAAATTACAGGGATTTATCCTTCAGGCCCGGAAAGAAGAAAACGGGAAACATATCATTTATAATGCAGGAACAGGAATCAATCCGGAACACAGAGGAAAAGGACTTGTCAGAAAAATGTACGATTTCATACTTCCTGTATTAAAAGAAAAAAACGCAGATGTGCTTACTCTTGAAGTCATCGAAAGAAATAATCCAGCCATTAGAGCTTATGAAAATCTAGGCTTTCAAATTGCTAGAAAATTCCTTTGTTTCAACGGAATTGTTGAGCTTAAAGAAAAAAATAGAGAAATTTCGATAGAAGAAATGGATAACTTTCAGTGGGAAGTTTTTCAATCTTTTTGGGATATTACGCCGTCGTGGCAGAACTCTAACGCGATACTTACTGATAGAGAAAAGAGATACAAAATCTTGGGAGCTTACAAAAATCAACAACTTGTAGGATATGCTGTTTACAACCCTGTTGCAAGGAAAGTGTCTCAGATTGCTGTTGATAAAAATTACAGAAGACAAGGAATTGGAACAGAACTTTTCAGAATTATTGAAAAATTAAGTGGTGGACAAGTTGTATCTGTGAATAATGTAGATGATACTTCAGAAAATACTTCAGTTTTTTTAGAAAAAAGAGTTGGACTTAAAAACTGGCTCTCTCAGTTTGAAATGAATAAAGAGATTTAATATATTTTTCATCGTATAAATTTTTATGGGAAAATGGTAGACTGTAACTTTGCAAAAAATTTACTAATGAAGCGAGGAATACAAATTGTACTGCTGTTTTTTTCTTTAATGATCTATGCTCAGAATAGCCCTGTCGATACGGCTCAAATTGTCGTTTCAGACCGAATAAATAATGCTGAAGCAATGCAAAAACCTTATGTCATCATGATCTCTGCAGATGGTTTCAGATATGATTATGCTAAAAAATACAATGCTCAGAACCTTTTGAAATATTCGAATGAAGGCATTCAGGCAAAAGCAATGATCCCGAGTTATCCAAGTATTACTTTCCCAAATCACTGGACATTAATTACAGGATTATACCCTTCTCATCACGGTTTAATAGATAATTTTTTCTACGATTATCAACGTAAAGAAGCTTACGCAATGAGCAACCGCCAAAACGCTGAAGACGGAAGTTGGTACGGTGGAACTCCGCTTTGGAGCTTGGCAGAAAAACAGGGAACAATAAGTGCTTCTTTGCAATGGGTAGGTTCGGCAAGTGATGCAGGCGGAATGAGGCCAACATACTATTATCCATATCACGAAAAATTTATACCTTCTGAAAAAGTGGATAAAGTAATTAACTGGCTGAAACTTCCTGAAGATAAAAGACCACACTTTATTTCATTATACTTTCCGGAAGTTGACGGTGCCGGACATCATTTCGGACCTGAAGCTAAAGAAACAGAAGTAGCTGTTCATTTAGTTGATAATGCGATAGGAGAATTGGTTCAGAAAGTAAATCAATTAGGTTTAAAAAATGTCAATTTTATCTTCGTTTCCGATCATGGAATGATAAAAGTCGACGGTGGAAATCCACTTGAGATTCCTCAAATGCTTTTTGATAAAAACAGATTCGATTATTATAACTCTCAGACTTTATTAAGAGTTTATGTAAAGAACTCTGATGAGGTAAAAAGTGTTTATAAAGAATTAAAAGCCAATAAAACCGATGATTATGAAGTTTATCTGGATAAAAAATTACCAAAATATTTGCATTTTGCAACGAAAGACGACCGATACAATAGAATCGGACAGATTTTATTGATCCCAAAAGCGCCAAAAATATTTTTAGAAAGAGATAAAAGAACTTCGGTCGGAAAACACGGTTATGATCCTAGAATCGTCCCTGAAATGAAAGCAACATTCTTCGCTTGGGGATCAGATCTTAATAACAACTTAGTAATTGATGAATTTGAAAACATCAATGTTTATCCATTAGTTGCTGAAATTTTAGGTTTAAAAATCACACAGCCGATCGATGGAAAATTGAAGGTTTTAAAAGAAACATTAAAGAAATAATTCAAGAGTCCCGAAGGGACGATTTACTAAAGGATAGGATAAAATCCTATCAATAAAAAAATCAGCAAATAATTTCGGCGAGCCAAAGGCTCGCCGAAATTTTTAAATTAACCAAAAGAAATTAAGCATTAAATTTTTCAGCAAATTCCTTTGCAAATTCTTCTAATTTAATCTTTCCATCAACAGCAGAACCGTGTTCAATAAAATCCTTTTGCACAACACCCGTTCTGATTCCTCTTCCCATTTCGGTGTACAATTCAGCCATTTCCTGAGGAAGTCCGGCTTGAAGCATTCCATTTAAAGAATCTTCATCTTTAAACTCAAGCCAAGGAAGTTCAGGTTTACCGATGGCATTTCCAAAAACTTTTGCAAATTCAGAAGCTTTACGCTCATCACTTACAATATATTTTACATTTTTGCCTTCAAAGTTCTTAACCAATTCTTCAGCTGCAGCTTTGGCTATATCTTTAGGGTGTACCAACGGAACTTTTGTCTCTCCAGAGAAATTAGCACCGATAATTCCTGCATTTTTAATCAAAGGAATATCATTAAAAAAGTTCAAATAAAAATATCCGGCTCTCAAAAATGTGACAGAGGTATTCTCCAGTTCATTGTAGAATTTTTCGATAAAGTGTAACCCTTTAATCGGTCCGTTTTCCACAGGTGACTCAGCGCCGATACTGCTTAACATGACAACTCTCTTTATTCCGGTTTGTTTGATCGCTTCGGCATAATTTTTCCCTGCATTAATGGTATTTTCAACAATATTAACCCCGCCCATGTTTGGCGGAGTCATTAAAAATGCTGCATTTGCTCCTTCAAAAGTTTTAACTAAAAAATCTAAATCTGCAATAGATCCAATTGCTGCTTTTGCACCTAAAGTTTCTATTTCGTCTTTCTTAGTTTCGTTACTGCTGATTACGGTAATATCATGACCTTCTGAAATTAATTGTTGAGCAAGTGGTTTTGCTACATTTCCTAATGAACCTGTGATGATAATTTTCATAATAAATATTTTTTTATTTCTGAGAACAAAGGTATATTTGTACATACTTTTATACAAGTACTTACCCTAAAGTATGTATTATGGCAACTATTAAAGAAAGTTCGACTATTCAGCAGAATAAAAAAATTGCATTAGATCTTTGTCCGGTAACGTATGTGATGGAAAAGATCGGGGGCTATTGGAAACCAATTATTTTATATCATCTTTCAACAAGTGATAAAAGATACAGCCAACTGAAACGAGCAATTCCTGCGATCACAGAAAAAATGCTGATCCAACATTTAAAGCAACTCGAAAATGACGGATTGGTGATCAGAACGGCAAAACCTGTTGTTCCGCCACACGTTACCTATAATTTAAGCCAATCAGGAAAAGGATTAATTCCTGTCATTCACTCAATGGCAGAATGGGCTTTCAAAGAAATGGAAGGCGCATATAAATAAAATTCCCCTTCTCTGAAGGGGTGGATTTTTGCAAAAACAAAAAGACGGGGTAGTTAAATTTTTCTATTTAAAACTAACAAAGTCAATTATCCTCATAAAACAAAAAAAGACTCTCCAAAAATGAAGAGTCTTTTTATAATTAAATTTGAAATTACAAAGATTTCATATCAATCACAAAACGGTATCTCACATCACTTTTCAGCATTCTTTCATATGCTTCGTTGATGTCCTGCATTTTGATAATTTCAATTTCAGAAACAATATTATGTTCGCCGCAGAAATCAAGCATTTCCTGAGTTTCAGCAATACCTCCGATCACAGATCCTGCAACCGATTTTCTTCCCATAATCATTGGTGGAGTAAACAAGCTGTCTTCCATTTTACCGATAAATCCTACCAAAACATGAGTTCCGTTAATCGTTAAAGTGGTAATGTAAGGATTTACATCATGATCGTAAGGTACAGTGTCGATAATTAAATCAAACTTTCCTTTTACAGAATTCATCTGCTCTTCATCAGTCGAAATAATGACGTGATCTGCGCCTAGTTTTTTAGCATCTTCAGTTTTTCCCGGAGTTCTTGAAAATAAAGTAACTTCAGCTCCTAAACCTTTCGCAAGCTTAATTGCCATATGTCCCAATCCACCTAAACCAACAACGGCAACTTTAGAATCAGTTCCAACATTCCAATGTCTTAAAGGTGACCAGGTTGTAATTCCTGCACAAAGCAAAGGTGCAACTGCAGCCAGATCTAGATTTGCTGGGATTTTTAAAACGTGACCTGCATCTACAACTACTTTCTGAGAATATCCTCCAAAAGTATGACCTCCCAAATGTTTGTCATTTCCATTGTAAGTTCCGGTAAATCCGTTTTCACAATATTGTTCCAGATCATGTTTACAGCTATTACAATGCCCGCAAGAATCTACTATACAGCCAACTCCTGCAAGATCGCCAACTTTGAATTTAGAAACTTCGCTACCTACTTTTGTTATTTTTCCGATAATTTCATGACCGGGAACAGATGGATATTTTGTTCCGCCCCAATCGTTTCTTGCGGTGTGAAGATCAGAGTGGCAAACTCCGCAATACAGAATTTCAATTTCTATATCATTCGCTGTTACTTCTCTTCTCTCAATATTCATTTCTGCTAAATCGGCAGTTTTAGATTCTGCTCCAAAAGCTTTTACGGTAAATGTGTCCATATTTTTTAATTTAGTTTGATTATACTATTTCTATGTTTTCTAAACTGATTACCTTCAATCATTCATAATTTGAAATGTTCGTGTTCTTTGCTGAGTGAAATCGAAGATTCGACGAAGTCAAACGCCTTTGTGAACGAAAAATATTTTCAAACATTTAAAAAAACTTTGCGCTCCTTGCGTTAAAATCAACTATTATAATTTAAAGAACAGATCATCAATTTTCTGATACAAAAGTCGATACTTTAAATGTAAAAATACTTATATAAATTACAGAATCATTTACCAATTTTACTTACACCCAAAATTGTAGGTCGGAAATTGGTAATTTTGAATTAAAATTAAAAATTTACTTCATGGAAAATCAGGAAGTTGAAATATACAACAGCGTTTCAGAATACAATAAAATGCTGAAACACGAAACATTGCACCCGATGGTAAGTGTGGTAGATTTTTCTAAATCTGATCCTATTTGTCAGCATACAAGACAGTTTGGTTTTTATACCGTTTTTCTGAAAGATGTAATGTGTGGTGATATGCAATACGGAAAACACAGCTATGATTATCAGGAAGGAACTCTGGTTTTCATTGCTCCGGGACAGACTTACGGGATTTATAATGCAGGAACTTATATTCAGCCTGCCGGTTTTGCCTTAATTTTTCATCCGGATTTATTGAAAGGAACCAACTTGGGAAGAAACATCCGGGACTACAATTTCTTTTCTTACGATGTTCATGAAGCGTTGCACCTTTCAGAAAAAGAAAGAGAAATTATTTTGGAATGTTTTAAAAATATAAAATTAGAACTCGAGCAGGCGATTGATAAACATAGCAAATCACTAATTGTTAATAATATTGAATTATTTCTGAATTACTGCATGCGTTTTTACGACCGTCAGTTTATTACACGAGATCATGTTAATCAGAATTTTATAGGAAAGTTTGAGAAATCTTTGGATGATTATTTGAAATCTGATAAACCTAAAAATCTGGGCTTTCCGATGGTCAATTATTTTGCCGAACAGCTTAATCTTTCAGCGAATTATTTTGGTGATCTGATTAAAAAAGAACTTGGAATTTCTGCTCAGGAGTTTATTCATAATAAACTGATCGATGTGGCAAAAGATCAGATTTTTGATGCATCAAAATCCATCAGTCAAATTTCTTACGATTTGGGATTTAAATATCCGCAGCATTTTACAAGATTATTCAAAAGTAAAGTAGGGTTTCTCCAAGCGAGTTTAAATCTCTGAACTAAATTTGTGATTAGTTTTTTAATCCAGTATCCGTACTGTGTAAATGATTGAAAATTACGACAAACCTTTGCTGGGTGAAATCGAAGATTCAACGAAGTGAAACGCCTTTGCGAGCTTAAAAACAGCGAATTGTTTAAAGAAATCTTTGCGCACTTTGCGTTAAAATTTTTACCATGATGGAAAACGGATATGCATATTTTTTTAAAACAAAATTTGTATTGTAGTTATAAATAAGTTTAAATTCTATTGCGAAATCATGACCGCAAATCAAAATAATTCTAATACTTATACTTTTCAGACGCCTTTCGGAAGAATTTTAGCTTTCAGAGAAAACGGAATTTTAAAAGCTAAAAACATTCGGTATGCTTATTCTGAAAGGTTCAAAAAACCGATTGCTGTTGAACCTTCCGTTTCAGAAATTATTTTCCCTGAAAAAACTCCGGTTTGTCCGCAAAATATCAGTCCACTTCTTGAAAAAATGATTGGCAAAACCAATTTAGATGATTTTGAAGTGAATGAATCTCCACAATATATTTCCGTTTTCAGACCTGAAAATTTTAAGGAAAACGAAAAACTTTCTGTTATTGTTTGGATTCATGGTGGTTCGTATGAGATTGGTTGCGGTGATATTTTTACGGCAGATCCAAGAGATTGGGTAAAAGAACAAAATGTAATTATTGTTACAGTCTCTTACCGTTTGGGTATTTTTGGATTTTTAGGCGGAAACGAAGACAAACCTGCCAATTTAGGACTGTTTGATTTGATTGAAGCGTTGAAATGGATTAAAAATAATATTGCTTCTTTCGGTGGAGATTCAGAAAATATTGCCCTTTTTGGGCAGTCTTCAGGCGGAGATGCAATTGCTCATTTAATGATTTCAGAAGGAACTGAAAATTTGTTTAAAAGGGTAATTATTCACAGCGCTCCTTTAGGTTTAAGGAAAAACCGGCAAAAAATGTCAGCAGAGTTTCTGGAAAATACCCGAATGTTTAACAATAAATCAGATGTTTTAGAAATTATTGAAAACTATAAAAACAATGCTCCCTCTTTTCTAAAATATGGCTTAAAAGCTGCAATGCCTTTCGGAACTCAATATGGTTTTCCACCATTGTGCAACGAATGGGAAGCCGAAGAAAAATGGAAACAGAAGGCAAAAGAAATCGATGTTTTAATTGGTTTGAATGATGAAGAAACGGCTTTCTACCTGAAAGCTTCTGATACGATCAATAAATATTTTCCCGCAAAAATTATAAACAAAGCAATCCGCACGACAACAGAAATCATTTATGGAAAACCTGCAGCAGATTTTGCGGAAAATTTTTCCAAAGCAGGTGGAAATGTTTATTTGTTTAGAATTTATCCACGTTTTAAGGTTTTCAATTACTTTTTGGGAGCTCATGCTATTGATCTTCCTTTTATTTTTGGTAACGAATCTGCCTGGAAAAATGCAGGAATTCTAAAAAATATTCCTTGGAAATATATTGATGAGAACGGAAAAAAATTAAGAAAACTCTGGACTGAATTTGCCAAAAGTGGAAAAATTTCAGATGATTCAGAAAGACCGGAAATACTTGAAGTTTCCAAAGTCTAATTTTCAATGAAGCAAATAAAAGAAATCTGCTTAATCTCCTAAATCAGCGAGAAAAAAATCATTCAGGTTTTTAAAATTTGTTATTTGGAAGTAATCTTTACTGACATAAATAGATTCCACGCTCCACTTCGTTACGCTCTGAATGACAAACTTTGTGATATTTTTTATACAATATTTTGTCATTCTGACGAAGGAAGAATCTCAAGTTTATCATTAGAGATTCTTTAATCCGCTGTGCTCCTTTTAGAACGACAAACTTGACGCAAATTCATCTTAAACTCAACCTCAATCTTATCCTCAACTATTTAGAATCATTCAAAATATGACGAAAGTCATAAAAATTTTGTCACGTTCCAAATTCTTTTTAAATTTACACCTAACAAATGTTAGTTAGTTATGAGTGTGGATTTTTCAGTTGAATACTTAAAACTCGACCAATTAAGACATCTCCAATCGGAAAGGTTGGCGAGTTTGGTGGGTTATCTTGAAGAGAAGTCAGATTTTTATAAAGGAAAATTTGATGAATTAGGAATATCACCGCAAGAAATAAGGACAATTGAAGATATTTCAAAACTACCGATTACTTACAAACAAGATTTAAGAGACAATTATCCGTTCGGATTATTTACTGTTCCAAAGGATGAATTACAAAGAATTCACTGTTCAAGCGGAACAACAGGAAAACCAACGGTTGTAGGATATACAAAAGAAGATGTTGATTTATTCAGCGAAGTCGTAGCAAGATCTTTAAATGCAGCGGGAGCAAAACCGGGAATGCAGTTGCATAATGCTTATGGATACGGAATTTTCACTGGCGGACTTGGGCTACATTACGGAGCTGAAAAATTAGGAATGAGTGTTCTTCCAATTTCTGGAGGAATGACAGCAAGACAGGTAGATTTAATCATGGATTTTATGCCTGAAGTTATTTGTTGTTCACCTTCTTATGCTTTAACAATCGCTGATGAATTTGCTAAAAGAGGAATCTCGGCAAATGAAATCAGTTTAAAATATGCCGTTTTAGGTTCAGAGCCTTGGACGGAATTGATCAGACATCACATCGAAGAAAGATTGGGCGTTCATGCAACCAATATTTATGGGTTAAGTGAAATTATCGGACCGGGAGTTTCGATGGAAGACTTTGAGGAAAAAGGAGGCTCTTATATTTGGGAAGATCATTTTTATCCTGAAATTTTAGATCCGATTACGAAAGAACCTGTTCCGTTTGGTGAAGAAGGTGTTTTGGTAATCACAACTTTAACTAAAAAAGCAATGCCACTTTTACGTTATTGGACGAATGACATTACAAGTCTTTATTACGAAGAAAACTCAAAAAGAACAATGGTTAAAATGAAACCAATTCTTGGAAGAGCCGATGATATGCTGATCGTAAGAGGGGTAAATGTATATCCAAGTCAGATTGAGGAAGCGTTTTCTCATGTGGAAGGTGTGGTTCCGAATTATTATTTAACATCGATTGAGAAAGAACAAATGTGTGTGGCATTGGATATTGATGTTGAAATTGATGATGAATTAATAGCTTCGAAAAATTTGAATCAAAATACCGATGATTATGCTATTTTTGTCGGAAACTTTGGAAAAAGTATAGAAAACGAAATAAAAAAGCGAGTAGGAATAACCACGAAAGTGAAAATTCATGCTCAGGACAGCTTACCTAAATGCGAAGGTGGAAAAATTAATAGAATACTAAAAACAAAATGAATTCATTTTATAAATTAAAAACTGTAAGGGTTCAGAAAGATACCAACGATGCTGTAAATGTAGCCGTTGAAATTCCTGAGGAACTGAAAGATAAATTCAGATTCAAGCAGGGGCAGTATCTTAATTTCCGAATGATGATTAACGGGAACGAAGAGAGACGTTCTTATTCTATCTGCAATGCGCCGAGTGAAAAAAGCAACACGCTGGAAGTATTGGTGAAATTATTGGAAAACGGAAAAGTTTCCGGTTATTTCAACGAACATCTTCACATGGATGAAATCCTTGAAGTGATGCCTCCAATGGGCGGTTTTAATACGTCTTATCACCCGACAAACGTGAAAACTTACGTTGGTTTGGCTGCAGGAAGCGGAATTTCTCCAGTGTTGTCAAATATTAAAGAAAGTCTTTATCAGGAACCGAATTCAAACGCTTACCTGTTCTACAGTAACAGAAGCATGAATCATGTGATGAAAAAGGCTGAGATCGATAAATTGGTCGAAACTTTTAACGGAAGATTGAAGGTTGTTTATTTAGTAAGCCGTGAAAAACATGAAGATCCTATTTTTGAAGGAAGAATTTCTCCTGAAAAACTTGACCATCTTTTTGAAAGATACACAGATATCGATGTGAAAGAATCAACTTTTTTCATTTGTGGACCTTCAGAAATGATTAAGGGGATTGCAGATTATTTAAAGAAAGATAAAAAAGTACCTGCTATTCAGGTTTTATTTGAATATTTCACTGCTCCTGACGAAGAAAATTCGGAGGAAATGAGCGATGAGTTCAAAGCTATTGCCAACATCGAAAGTATGGTAACGGTCATTATCGATGATGATGAATATTCGTTCCATTTGAATTCTAAAAAAGAGAGTATCTTAGATAAAGCATTGAAAGACAATCTTCCTGTCCCTTTCGCATGTAAAGGAGGAGTTTGTTGTACGTGTAAAGCCGAAGTTTTGGAAGGTGAAGTCTTCATGGAAAAAAACTACGCGCTTACCGAAGAAGAAGTAGCCAGAGGCTTCGTTCTTACCTGTCAATGTCACCCGACAACGAATGTGGTGATGCTTAATTATGATGTTTAAGTCAATTTGAAAATGGGCTAATTTGGAAATTTGAAAATGGTTAACCGCTTATTTTCAAAAGTTCAAATTAATTCTCAAATTAACTAATTCTCAAATTTTCAAATTTAAAAAGATGGATTTAGAAAAATTTGTACAATACGTACACGACGAAAATAAAGTAGAACCAAAAGATGTAATGCCCGATGATTACAGAAAATTGTTGGTTCGTCAGATTTCACAACACGCACATTCTGAAATTGTCGGAATGTTGCCGGAAGCCAACTGGATTTCCAGAGCACCTTCATTGAGAAGAAAAATGGCTCTTTTGGCTAAAGTTCAGGATGAAGCAGGTCACGGTTTGTACCTTTATTCTGCAACTGAAACTTTAGGAAACGGAACAATCAGAGCGGATAGAGATGCGACTTACGATGATATGTTGGAAGGAAAAGCAAAATATTCAAGTATTTTCAACTATCCGACTTTGAGTTGGGCAGATATCGGTGCCATAGGTTGGTTGGTTGATGGTGCTGCAATCATGAATCAGGTAATGTTGATGGGGAATTCTTATGGTCCTTATTCAAGAGCGATGGTGAAGATCTGTAAAGAAGAATCTTTTCACCAAAGACAGGGTTATGAGATCTTGATGGCACTTTGTAGGGGTACAAAACAACAGAAAGAAATGGCTCAGGCTTCGCTAAATCGTTTCTGGTGGCCGGCTTTAATGATGTTTGGTCCAAATGATGACAGCTCGCCAAACTCTAAAATTTCTATGAATTACAGAGTAAAAAGAGAAAGTAACGACAGTCTTCGTCAGAGATTTATCGACGTTACTGTTTCTCAAGCTGAATTCTTAGGATTAACTGTTCCGGATAAAGATTTAAAATGGAACGAGGAAAGACAACATTATGATTTCGGAGAGCTTCCTTGGGATGAGTTCATGGAAATCTTAAAAGGAAACGGACCTTGTAACAAGAAAAGATTACAGACAAAAGTAAAAGCGCAACAAGAAAACCTATGGGTAAAAGAAGCAGCGATAGCTTTTGCAGAAAAACAAGAAAAAATTTCAATATAACAATATACCAATGTAAAAATGTAACAATCATTGTCACGCTGAGCTTGTCGAAGCATCTCATTGGTAAACAGGTACATTGATACATTGTTAAATTTAATTTTATTTATGGCAAATTTAGATATGTGGGAAGTGTTTATTCAGACTAAACCGGGATTATCTCACAAACACGTTGGAATTGTACAGGCTCCAACAGCAGAAATGGCTTTGCAGAATGCGAGAGACGTTTATACAAGAAGAAAAGAAGGAACTTCTGTTTGGGTAGTTCCAAGTAAATATATCGTGACTTCAGAAGGAATTGATAAAGAAGCTTTCTTTGATCCAGCTGATGATAAATTGTACCGTCACCCGACGTTCTACGACATTCCAAACGATGTAAAAAATATGTAGAAAATTGTATTAATGTAAAAAGTATTAAAGTAAAATGATAGCTCTTCGAAATTTTATTTTGCAAATCATTAATACATTTTACATTGAGTCATTTTACAAAAAGAAAAACAATGAACCCATTATATAATTATTTATTAAAACTAGCGGACGACAGTTTCATTATGGGACAGCGTTTGTCTGCGTGGTGCGGTGAAGGTCCTTATTTGGAGGAAGATATTGCATTAACGAACATTGCGTTGGATGAACTTGGACAGGCAAATAACTTTTATGTTTACGCTTCAAGAGTGATCGATAACGGAAAAAGTGAAGATGATTTGGCATTTTTAAGATACGAACACGAGTATGTAAATGCGCATTGGACAGAACTTCCCAACGAAGACTATGCTCAGACTATTTTGAAAGTGTACGTTTTTGCGGTGTATCAAAAGCTGATGTACGAAGCATTATCAAATTCTGCGAATGAAGAGCTTTCTGCTCTTGCTCAGAAATCATTGAAAGAAGTAAGATACCATTATACCCACGCTGCTTCTTGGATGAAGATTTTTGCTCAGGGAACAGAAGAAAGTAAAGTACGTTTGGTAAGATCTTTAGAAAATATCTGGGAATATACCAAAGGATTATTCGCAAAAGTGGAAGGTGAAGATGATTTGGTAGCTTTAAATATTGCTCCGAATACAGATGCTCTTTACGAAGAATTTCTTGCCATTACACAGAAAGATTTTGAAGGTTTCGGTTTAGAATATCCTGCAAACCCTTTTATGCAGCCAAAATCAAGAACAGGATATCATACAGAATACTTTGGATTTATGCTTTGTGAATTGCAATATATGCAGAGAGCGTATCCTGGATGTACTTGGTAATAAAATGTACCAATATATCAATCTAACAGTCTAGCAATGATTGTTACATTGATACATTGTTAAATTGTTAGATTTGAAATTGAAAAATCCTTTAGAAATATTAGAACTCGTTCCCGATCCGGAAATTCCGGTAATCAATATTGTGGAATTAGGTATTGTAAGAGAAGCGAAAATTACTAGCGAAAATTCTTGTGAAGTAACGATTACGCCGACTTATTCTGCCTGTCCCGCTATGTTTACCATTGAGGAAGACATCATCAAATTGATGAAAGAAAACGGTTGGGATGCGAAAGTAGTCACCAAAATGTTTCCGATCTGGACGACAGATTGGCTGACCGATGAAGCGAGAGAAAAACTTCGTGTTTACGGAATTTCACCTCCCGAAAAAGGAGCCGACGAACATCACATTGGGAAACCGAAAAAATGTCCACGTTGTGGTTCTATGAATTCAAAACAGATCAGCAGATTCGGGTCTACTTTATGTAAGGCTTCGTATCAATGTTTAGACTGTTTAGAACCTTTTGATTATTTTAAATGCCACTAGATTAATGTAACAATTTAGCAATGTAAAAATGTAACAATTTTGAATGCGGCAAATATTGTTAGACTGGTAAACTGATACATTGCTACATTTTTATGCGTAAATTTACATTAATTATAAAAAATAAAACTATGTACACACAACTTGATATTGAATCACATTTTGACGGAAAGCTTAAAATTGCTTACCTCAATCAGCCTGAAACGATGAATGCGCTTACAAAGCCATCTTTGGGAGATTTAAAAGATTTTATTAAAGAATGTAGCGATGATCCTACAGTAAGATGTGTGGCGATTTCAGGGCGAGGAAGAGCTTTTTGTTCTGGTCAAAACTTGGATGATGCATTTGTTCAGGGTAGTGAGCATCATGATAACGACATCATCAGAAGAATTGTAACAGATTATTACAATCCTTTGGTGCTTGAGATTACACGTTGTAAAAAACCTGTAGTTGCATTAGTAAATGGTCCGGCTGTAGGAGCTGGAGCAATGTTAGCATTAATTTGTGACTTTGTTTTAGCTAATAATAAAGCGTATTTCTCTCAGGCATTTTCAAATATTGGTTTAATTCCTGATACAGGAGGTACATATTTCTTGCCTAAATTGTTGGGAAGACAATTGGCAAATTATTTAGCGTTTACAGGAAAAAAATTATCAGCGGAAGAATCAAAAGCTTATGGTTTGGTAGCTGAGGTTTTCACTGAAGAAGAATTCAACTCAAAATCATTAGAAATTTTAGAAAAAGTTTCAAATATGCCGACTGTAGGTTTAAAATTAACCAAAAAAGCATTCGCCAATTCTTACGATAATACATTGAAAGAACAATTGGAGTTAGAAGGTGATTTACAACAGGAAGCTGCAGAAACAGAAGACTTCAAAGAAGGGGTACAAGCCTTTTTAGAAAAAAGAAAACCTAATTATAAAGGAAGATAATCAATTTGAAAATGAATTAATTTGAGAATTTGAAAATGAGAAATGACAAAGAAAATATTATTGTAAATAAAACTTTCGACTTTGCATTGAACATCATTGAATTTTCGGAAGATTTATATGAGGCTAAAAGATTTCCTTTAGCAAATCAGATTTTTAAATCAGGAACTTCGATTGGAGCAAATGTGAGAGAAGCTCAAAATGCAGAAAGTAAGGCAGATTTTATTCATAAATTAAAAATCGCTGCGAAAGAAGCTGATGAAACAGAATATTGGCTTTTACTGTGTTTAAAATCTCCACATCTCAAATCTCCAAACGAAAAATTAATTTCCGATTTAAAAGAGATATTATTAATTCTGTCTAAAATTATTTCAAGTTCCAAGCTTAAATAATTTTCAAATTAGCTCATTTTCAAATTTTCAAATTTTAAATATGAACGTAGGAATTATCGGTGCCGGAACGATGGGAATCGGCATCGCACAAGTAGCCGCAACGAACGGATGCAAAGTTTGGGTCTATGACGCCAACGCAAAACAAGTAGAAACGGCAACCGTAGGTTTGGAAAAAACTTTAACCAAATTGGTTGATAAACAAAAAATTTCGGCAGAGAAAATGACTGAAATTTTAGCGAATATTTCCATTGCTACAGAACTGAAAGACTTCAAAGATTGTGAATTAGTAATTGAAGCCATCATTGAAAACAAAGAAATAAAAACTAAAGTTTTCACAGAATTAGAGAAACACGTTTCTGAAAGCTGTATAATTGGTTCCAATACATCTTCTATTTCCATCACCTCTCTTGGTGCGGAATTACAAAAACCGGAGCGTTTCATCGGAATTCACTTTTTCAATCCGGCTCCTTTAATGCCTTTAGTTGAGGTTATTCCATCTTTATTAACAGAAAAATCTTTGGCGGAAAAAATCTATAATCTGATGAAAGATTGGGGTAAAACTCCGGTTATTGCTAAAGATATTCCAGGATTTATCGTTAACAGAATCGCTCGTCCTTATTACGGTGAAGGGTTAAGAATTGTTGAAGAAAATATAGCAACGATAGAACAAGTTGATGATGCTATGAAAACAATTGGAAACTTCAAAATGGGTCCTTTTGAATTAATGGATTTAATTGGCGTTGATGTAAATTTCTCGGTAACCAAAACGGTTTACAACGAATATTTCTACGACCCGAAATACAAACCATCTCTCCTTCAGCAAAGAATGTCTGAAGCCAAACTTCACGGTAGAAAAACCGGAAAAGGTTTCTACGATTATTCTGAAGAAGCAGAAAAACCTGTTGCACAAAAAGACGATGCTCTTTATCAACAAATATTTTTAAGAATTATTTCGATGCTGATCAATGAAGCGGTTGAAGCAAAAAGATTAGGTGTTGCGAATGATGAAGATCTAGAATTGGCAATGCAAAAAGGAGTTAATTATCCAAAAGGATTATTGGCTTGGGGAAAAGAAATTGGATATGCAAAGATCTCCGAAACCCTTCAAAATCTTTACGAAGAATATCAGGAAGAAAGATACAGACAAAGCCCGTTACTTCGTAAAATGTAACAATATACCAATCTAACAATGTAGCAATTTGTCTGTCATTCTGAGCAAAGTGAAGAATCTCAATTGGTAAACCGTTACATTGTTAAATTTTTACATTAAAAAATGGATATAGATGGATTTCGAGCCGAGTTAGAAACAAGGCTTCTCATTGAAAAAGAATATTTAATTCAGGAACTTTCTTCAATAGATGATGAAAAAGAAAAACTTGATTTGTTAGGAAGATTTAATGAAAAATATAAAGAGCTGATTAAAAGAATTGCCAATGAAGACGGTATAGATTTAAGTGCTCCTTATCCAGCTGAAGATCCATCAAATTCAGAAACTCTTTCATATGGACAGATCATTCTTGGCAAAACCATGAGTGTTTACGACAAATTGGCTGATGAATTATATGAAAAATTAACAAGCAGAATTTAAAAATGAATCCAAGACAGGTTGCAGAATATATGTTTGATCAGGATTATTTTTCCCAATGGATGAATATCAAAATGATCGAAGTAAAAGAAAATTATTGTTTACTCGAAATGCCCATCAAAAAAGAGATGATCAATGGGCTTAAAACCGTTCACGGAGGCGTTACTTTTGCTTTTGCAGATTCTGCATTGGCATTTTCGTCTAATAATACCGGTGATGCGGCAGTAGCATTAAACTGTATCATCAATTTTACAAAAGCTGGAAAAGAAGGTGATGTTTTCAGAGCAGAAAGCATCTTGGTAAATAATACCAGAAAAACCGCTGTTTACGATATTAAAATTACCAATCAAAGCGAAGAGCTGATTGCAAAATTTGTGGGAACAGTTTATAAAATTGGAAAAAAAGTAACAGAACTATAAATTTTAAAATTTGAAAATGAGGCAATTTGAAAATTATTTTTAGTGCTTTATTTCATTTTCAAATTCTCAAATTAACACATTTTCAAATTAAATAAAATGAACAACGTATACATCATAGATTACATCAGAACTCCTATTTCAAAACTAAGTGGAGGTCTTTCAGAAGTTAGAGCCGATGATTTGGCTGCTATAGTTTTAAAAGAAATTGTAGCAAGAAATCCTGAAGTTCCTGTTGAGGAAATTGAGGACGTTATTTTCGGATGTGCTAATCAGGCAGGTGAAGATAACAGAAACGTTGCAAGAATGGGGCTTTTATTGGCTGGTCTTCCTTACAAAATTGGAGGTGAAACGGTAAACAGATTGTGCGCTTCAGGAATGTCTGCGGTTGCCAATGCTTTCCGTTCGATTGCTTCTGGAGAAGGTGAAATTTACATCGCAGGTGGAGTAGAACACATGACACGTTCTCCTTATGTGATGTCAAAACCTAGTACTGCTTTTGGTAGAGATAGTCAGATGTTTGATACCACTTTCGGATGGAGATTTGTCAATCCGAAAATGAAAGAAATGTATGGCGTAGATGCGATGGGTGACACTGCTGAAAATTTAGCAGAAATGCACAACATCAGCCGTGAAGACCAGGACAAATTTGCGCTTTGGTCACAACAAAAAGCGACTAAAGCTCAGGAAAGCGGAAGATTGGCGGAAGAAATTGTGAAAGTTGAAATTCCACAAAGAAAAGGCGAGCCGAAAATCTTCGATACAGACGAATTTATCAAGCCAACTTCTTCAATGGAAGGTTTAGGAAAACTTCGTCCGGCTTTTAGAAAAGAAGGCGGAACAGTAACTGCAGGAAACGCTTCAGGAATGAACGACGGAGCTGCAGCTTTAATTTTAGCAAGCGAAGAAGCGGTAAAAAAATATGGTTTAAAACCAAAAGCTAAGATTTTAGGTTCATCTGTTGCCGGTGTTGAACCAAGAATCATGGGAATAGGTCCTGTTGAAGCAACTCAGAAGCTATTGAAAAGATTAAATCTTTCATTAGAAGATATGGATGTAATCGAACTGAACGAAGCGTTTGCAGCTCAATCTTTAGCAGTGACAAGAAGTTTAGGTTTAAAAGATGATGATTCAAGAACAAATCCAAACGGTGGAGCGATCGCAATTGGTCACCCACTTGGAGTTTCCGGAGCAAGAATCGTCGGTTCTGCTGCAATTGAACTTCAAAAGCAAAATAAAAAATATGCATTGTGTACCCTTTGTATCGGTGTCGGACAAGGTTATGCAATGGTGATTGAAAAAGTATAACTTTTTCAATAATTTACCAATATAACAATGTATCAGTGTAACAATTAGCGCGCAGTTTTCAATTGTTACATTGGTAAACTGATACATTGTTACATTAATTTTTTAACAAAAAAATTTATGAATATTTACTCATATCACGGCATTCGTCCCATCATCAAGCCTTCTGCTTATATTCACCCACAAGCGGTGATTATCGGAAATGTAGAGATTGGTGAAGAAGTTTATATCGGTCCCAATGCAGTAATTCGTGGCGACTGGGGTAAAATTATCATCAAAGACGGCGCGAATGTTCAAGAAAACTGTACGCTTCATGTTTTTCCGGGTATTGAAACGATTTTAGAAGAATCTGCACACATCGGTCATGGTGCGATTATTCATTCCGGACATATCGGTAGAAACTGTTTGGTTGGAATGAATGCTGTCGTAATGGACAAAGCAGTTATCGGTGATGAATGTATCATCGGAGCTTTGGCTTTTGTTCCTGCGAATTTCAAATGTGATGCACGAAAATTAATCGTTGGAAGCCCTGCTAAAATTATCCGTGATGTTTCCGATGAAATGATCAAATGGAAAACAGAAGGAACAAAACTCTATCAGGAATTAGCAAGAGAAGGAAAAGACGCTATTCTTCCTTGCGAACCGTTTACAGAATATGTTCAGCAGATTCCTACAAAAGTTGTTGATTACAGCATTTGGGATGATGTGAAATAGTTTAAAATATATCCAAACCTAACGGGTTTCTAAAACCCGTTAGGTTTTAAAAAAGTCTAGTTTTAAGATATATAACATAAAATGATTAACACAGAAAATTTTGAATTTGATTCTGTTTATCACATTTTTTCTCATGTAAATGGGAAAGAATTAATTTTTCGTGAAGAAACAAATTATCAATTTTTTCTAAAGCAGTTAGATAAATATATTATTCCAATTGCAGATATTTACGCCTATTGCTTGTTGCCAAATCATTTTCATTTGTTATTAAGATTTAAAAATATTGAGGATATAAATGTTGAAGAGGAACATTCATTTTTAATGAAGAACTTTGGCAATTTTCTTAATTCATATGCTAAGGCATTTAATAAAAAGTATAATCGCAAAGGCGCACTTTTCCTTAATGCGGTAAAACGGAAGAAAATAATAGATGAGAAATATTTACTGAAAGTCTTACATTATATTCACAATAATCCAGTTAATCATGGATTGGTAAATGAAATTGATGAATGGAAGCATTCTTCATATAATTCATATCTAAATTCTAAAAAAGAAAGTAAATTGAATAGAACAGAGATTATGCAAAATTTTGATTCGTTGGAGATATTTAGAAATTTTCATAAATCTAATGTTGAATATAATTTCTTAGATTTTGAATAATTGTTAGTAAATTAAATCAAACCTAACGGGTTTTTAAAACCCGTTAGGTTTCAATAATAAATAATTAAAATAATAAATGACCAAAAAAATTCTCATTTTCTGCAGTATTCTGCTTGCATTTCAATCTGTGGTTTTTGCTCAGACTAAAAATGTAAAACCATTAACTATTGGAGAAACCAGAACCATAGAGTCTAAGATTTTAAACGAAGATAGAATTCTTAACATTTATCTTCCACAAAATTTTGACAAAACAAAATCTTACCCGATTATCTATCTTCTGGATGGAAGTATGAATGAAGATTTTATTCACGTTACAGGATTGATTCAGTTCTTTAATCAAATGTATTCAATGCCGGAAACAATTGTGGTAGGAATTGCCAATATTGACCGTAAAAGAGATTTTACATTTCACACCGATTTAAAAGACTTGCAGAAAGATTATCCTACAACAGGGCATTCTGATAAATTCATTAGTTTTTTGGAAAAAGAATTAAAACCTTATATCGAAAGTCAGTTTAAAACAACAGATAAATATTTATTCGGACAATCTTTAGGCGGACTTTTAGCAACAGAAATTTTGTTGAAAAAACCTGAAATGTTCAATAACTATTTTATCATCAGTCCGAGTTTGTGGTGGGATGATGAAAGTCTCTTGAAACACGCTCCTCAATTGTTAGCTAAAATCCCTGACACAAAGAAGTTCATTTATCTTTCTGTTGGAAAAGGCGAACATCCTGTAATGATAAAAGATGCTGAAGCTTTCTACGATGTTCTGAAAAAATCAAACAAGAAAAACTGGACGGTAGAATATAAAATGATGGAAACAGACAATCATGCAACCATTCTTCACAGAAGTTTGTACGAAGGTTTAGTGAAATTGTTTCCGTATCAAGAACCAAAATAAATGTAACAATATACCAATGTAAAAATCTAACAATTACATAATGTCATACTGAGATTTTCGAATCATCTGATTGGTAAACTGCTAGATTAATACATCGTTAAATTAAAATATAAAATATTTTATGGAAAAGTTAAAAAACTATATCTACGGCGAATGGGTCGAAGGAAATGGAAGCGGAATTCCTTTGTACAACGCTGTGACAGGAGAGCAAGTTGCTGTCTCGGATACAGAAGGTCTGAATTTTGAGCAGGCTCTCGATTATGGAAGAACAGTTGGCTACAAAAACCTTTCATCCATGACGTTCTACGATCGTGGTGAAATGTTGAAAAAAGTGGCACTTTACCTTTTAGAAAGAAAGAAAAAATATTACGAATTATCATATAAAACAGGAGCAACGCACGCAGATTCTTGGGTAGATATTGAAGGTGGTTTTGGTACTTTCTTCACCTATTCAGGATTGGCAAAAAGAATGCTTCCGAATACTCCTTTTTGGGTAGATGGTGAAACTCAGAAAATTTCTGCGAACGGAACTTTCTTGGGAGCTCATATTTTAACGCCGAGTGAAGGTGTTTCTGTGCAGATAAACGCTTATAACTTTCCGGTTTGGGGAATGTTAGAAAAGTTATCCACATCTTTGTTAGCAGGTGTTCCTTCAATTGTGAAGCCTTCGCCGTTTGGTTCTTATTTAACGAATGCGGTTTTTCAGGATATGATCGAAAGCGGTGTTCTTCCTGAAGGTGCACTTCAATTGGTTTGTGGTGAACCGGGAAATATTTTAGACTATGTTCAGGATGGAGATTCTGTATTATTTACAGGTTCTGCAAATACGGGTAGAAAATTAAAATCTTTACCTTCTGTAGCTGGAAATGCAGTTCGTTTCAATATGGAGGCTGATTCTTTGAACTGCTCAATTCTTGGATTGGATGCAAAACCGGGAACTCCGGAATTTGATTTATTCATCAAAGAAGTTCGTACAGAAATGACGACGAAAGCTGGACAAAAATGTACGGCAATCAGAAGAATTATTGTTCCTGAAAACTTAATTGGTGACGTTCAGAATGCTTTATCTAAAGCTTTAGATCATACAAAAATCGGAAATCCATTAAGCAGAGAAACAAGAATGGGTTCTTTGGTTGGAAAACAGCAGTATGATGAGGTTTTAAGAAAAGTTGATATTCTAAAAACTGAAAATGAACTTGTCTATGACGGAAAACACGAATTGGTAGATGCAAACTATGAAAATGGAGCATTTATGAGTCCGAAATTATTCTTAAATGATTCTCCTTTCACTAAAAATATTTCTCATGATGTCGAAGCTTTCGGTCCGGTTTCTACGTTGATGCCTTACAAAGATGCGGAAGAAGCGGCTGCGTTGGCAAAAAGAGGAAAAGGAAGTTTGGTAGGTTCTATCATTTCTCATGATGAAAAATTTGTTGCCGAAACTTCGTGGAAAATGGCTTCTCAGCACGGTAGAATTTTTGTTTTAAACAGAGACAATGCGAAAGAAAGTACAGGTCACGGTTCTCCGCTTCCTACTCTAATGCATGGAGGTCCCGGAAGAGCAGGTGGTGGAGAAGAAATGGGTGGACTAAACGGTCTTCATTTCTTCCTTCAGAAAACAGCCATTCAAGGTTCTCCCGATATTTTAACTGCAATTACAAAGGTTTATCAGCAAGGTGCTGAGAAAAAATATTCTGACAAACATCCTTTCCAGAAATATTTTGAAGATGTTGAGGTTGGAGATTCTCTGGAAACTGCAGGAAGAACAGTTACTGATGCGGATATTGTTAATTTCTCTAATGTTTCTTGGGATCATTTCTACGCACACACGGATGCTACAAGCTTAACGGGAACTATTTTCGATAAAACGGTTGCTCATGGATATTTCATCCTTTCTGCGGCAGCAGGACTATTTGTTTCGGGTAAAAAAGGACCGGTTATCGCGAATTACGGATTAGAAAATTGCTCGTTCTTCAAACCTGTTTATGCAGGAGACACGATTACGGTTTATTTAACGGCAAAAGAAAAGATCAACCGTGGAGTAAAAGGAAGAAATATACCTTCTGGTGTTGTAAAATGGTTGGTGGAAGTTGTAAACCAAAGAGATGAAATCGTTTGTGTAGCGACAATTTTAACTTTGGTGGCTAAACATTCTCCTTTTATTGATCTTAAAAATGTTCAGAAAATTGTAAACGGATTATCTGAAAATACTCAGCCATCTTGGGGGAAAATGTCTTCTCAGCAAATGATTGAGCATTTAGAACATGGCGTTTTGGTTAGTTTAGGCGAACCAGAAGCTGACAAATGTTTCACTCCTGAAGAACAGCTGGAAAAATGGCAAGATTCTCTGTATAATCACAGAAAAATGCCAAAAGATTTCCCTGCACCTTTCCTGGCTGAAGATGCAACTTTATTAGAATTAAAACATAAAAATCTTGATGCTGCAAAACAGTCTTTCTTAGATAACTTAAAGAGATTCTCTATTTACTACAAAGAAAATCCACAAGCAGAACATATGAATTTTGTGTTCGGGAAATTAAACAAAGAAATGTGGGAGCTAATGCATAAGAAGCATTTTACTCACCATTTTGAGCAATTTGGATTGATTTAATCCAAAAATAAATTTTAAATTTATAATCCCTTTTAGTTTTAAGCTGAAAGGGATTTTTAATAATCCTTGTCAAGGTTAGAAACCTTGACAAGGATACAACTTAACGCACAAATGAATGACAGATATAAGAACTACTCCAATTGAAGCAGACCATTTTTATCACATCTATAACCGTGGAATAAATGGTGAGAATATTTTTAAATCAGATCACAATTATTTGTTCTTTTTCAATAAAATTTCTGAATTTCTTGTTCCTGTTTGTGATGTTTATGCGTATTGTCTTATGTCTAACCATTTTCATCTTTTAATTAAGATAAAATCTGATGATGAATTGGAAAGCTTTACCAAGGTTCAAAACCCTAATGCTGATTTTAATGTGAAAGGTCTTCATTCCCCTCAAAATATTTTTTCAAAACAGTTTGCTAGAATTTTCAATTCATATTCTCAGGCTTTTAATAAGGAGAATAATAGACATGGAGCTTTAATAGAATCTCCCTTTAAAAGAAAAGCGATTACTTCGGATGAATATTTAATTAATACAATTATTTATATTCACCAAAACCCTCAAAATCATTCTGTTGTGGATGATTTCTCAAAATACAATTTTTCTTCATATCAATCGATTTTAAGTAATTCAAAAACCTTATTGAAAAGGGATGAGGTTATTGAATTATTTGATGATAAAGAAAATTTTATATTAAGTCATAAGAAAATTATTGATTTTCATTTTTAATTTCAACAAGCCTTGTCAAGGTTCTGAACCTTGACAAGGCTACTTAAACTTTTGTTAAAACACATTCCAGATTTCATGTCTTAATTTTTATTCCTTATTTTCAAACTTAAAATCAATTCAAAAAATATTTTATTATGGAAGAAAACTGGATGCAGAAATATGCAGAAGTAAAACATATTCTTACTTGCCCTACAGATTTAGAATCTTACTTCACGTTAGATGAAATTGCAGGTGAAAAAATGGAAGTCATGGAAATAGGAAATGTTTCGTTGCCTTCTGGAAAAGTGGTAGTAAGAGACCCTTTGGTTTTTCTGAATTCAAAACAAAAACCATATTTTATCGAAACTCCAAAAGGAAATTTTCCTGTTACAATTTCTGTTGTAAAATCTGAAGATTGGGGTGATAGATACGCTGCAGTAAAGGTGAAATTTACTAATGAAAAACCAATCCTTTATCAGGAAGCTTTAATTGGAAATGAAAATTTGGATGGAGTAAAAGAAGATGATTTTTTCGGTTTTCATGTTGATGCCGGATTAGGTTGCATTGCAGATGCAGAAGCGCTTCCTGAGTTTGATAAATTTATTGCTGATTTGAACGTAGATAATATTTATGACGATTATTTTGCAGAATTGTTTGCTCAGAGCTATAAAGAAAACCCAAATAACCAAAGAGATGCGGGAGATTGGATTAACTGGACAATTCCAAATACAGCATTTCAAATTCCCATGTTTGCAAGCGGTTTTGGTGACGGATCCTATCCTGTGTATTTTGCTTACGATGCAAATGGAGAAATCTGTGGCTTATACATTCAGTTTATTGATATAGAATTGGCTTTAAGTGATGATGACGATGAGGAAGGCGAAGATGATCAGCCACAAAATTTTGTTTTTCTGAACTAATGAATGCAACTTTTGCTGATAAAGTCATAGAATTTAATCGGAATTTACAGTATTCCGGAAAGTTACCGAAAGATTTTCAGGTTTTGAATCCGTATTTAGATAATCCTGAAACAATGGTTGTCATGGAAAAGTTTTATCATAAATATTACAACGATTCAAATCAAAGAAAATTTTTAATTGGAATTAACCCGAGTCGTCATGGAGCAGGAGTTACCGGAGTTCCGTTCACCGATACAAAACGTTTGGAAAGTGTCTGTGGAATTAAAATGGAATCTGCTTATACCCATGAAGTTTCTTCAGTTTTTATTTATGATATGATTACAGCTTATGGAGGAGCGGATGAATTTTACAGAGATATTTATATCAACTCTCCATTTCCGTTGGCGATTGTAAGGAAATCAAAAGGAAACTGGATTAATGCAAATTATTACGACGATAAAGAACTTTTTAACGATGTAAAAGATTTTATGATTGATTCTTTGAAAAAACACATCAGTTTAAATCTTGATACTTCCGAAGTTTTTATTTTAGGGAAAAAGAATGCCGATTTTATTTCAAAACTAAATCAGGAAGCTCATCTGTTTGAAAAAATGACAGTTTTGGAACATCCGAGATATATTCAGCAGTACAAATCCAAAGAAAAAGATTTGTATATTGATAAGTATATTTTAGCTTTAAAGAACAAGTAAAGCATTGGTTTAAAAATTCTGATTTTTTTTTTGAAGTGAACGTTATTCTCTAAGGAATTTATTGCAGAAAGGAGCATTCCGGAGGAATGCAATCTGTGTAGAAAAGATAATGATTAGCAATTCGGCGTTCCGTAGGAACGCTATCTAAAAAAGTGAAAAATGCCAAACACATACACACAAGTTTATATTCAACTTGTCTTTGCCACAAAAGGTAGAGACAATAAAATTATAAATTCTGTTCGTGATGAAATTGAAAAATATATTTGTGGTATTTTCAATAATAAAGGGCAAAAAGTTTTGGCTATTTATGCGAATCCGGATCATGTTCACATCTTTTTTAGTTATAAAAATTTACAAATTACTATCTCAGATCTGGTGAAAACAGTCAAAACTGAATCAACAAATTTTATCAATGAAAAAAAGCTATGTCTAAATCACTTTGGGTGGCAACAAGGTTATGGTGCATTTTCTTACGCAAAAAGTCAGAAAGAGCAAGTTGTAAATTATATTTTAAACCAAGAATTACATCATAAAAAGAAAACTTTTAAAGAAGAATATATAGAATTTTTAAATGCTTTTGAAATTGAATTTCAGGAACAGTATTTGTTTGAATTTTACGATTAGAAATTAGAGATAGCGTTCCTACGAAACGCGCCCTCATCACACCATTGAATTGCTACACAGATAGGATTCCTACGGAATCCGCCCTTACAATTACAACCAAATAAAAATAAAAAATATGCCTTGGAATCCTGAAGTTTACAACCAATTTAAAAATATCCGTTATCAGCCTTTTTTCGATCTGATGAATTTAATTTCTTCTGATAATCTCAAGAAAGCAATTGACATCGGTTGCGGAACGGGCGAACAGACTCATATACTTTCAGAAAAATTTGAAGATGCTGAATTTTTAGGAATTGATTCTTCTGCGGAAATGCTTCAAAAATCTTTAGAATTTAAAAATGAAAATTTAAGTTTTAAACAAAAAACGGTTGAAGAATTATACGATTCAGAAGAAAAATGGGATTTGATTTTTAGCAATGCTGCTTTGCAATGGTCCGATGATCACAAAAAATTATTTTCCAAGCTGCTTTCTTTATTAAGTGAGAACGGGCAATTTGCTGTTCAAATGCCGATTCAATCAGAGAATATACTTAATCAAATTTTGTTTCAGCTTGCTTCGGAAGAACCTTACAAAACACAACTTCAAAATTGGAACAGGGTTTCTCCGGTTTTAAGTTTGGATGAATATGCTAAAATGATGTTTGATGCCGGATTGAAAGATTTAAATATTTCTATAAAAGTATATCCAATTATTGCTGATAATGCAGAACAACTATTCCAGTTTATTTCGGGTTCGGCTTTGATTCCGTATTTGGAAAGATTAGATGAAGAAAATAAAGAAAAATTTATAATTGAATATAAAAAGCGTATTGCTGAAAAATTTGAAACATTTCCTGCAATTTACGCATTTAAAAGAATGCTGCTTTACGGAAAAAAATAAATGAAGCTTTTTCTGAAAAAATTAATTCCCCGAAGAACGGGGAATTTCATTTATGCCTAGAATCGTTTGTTGAAAGCTTATAGCATAATAAAAGCTTTCATGGGAATTAGTTTGATAACTTTTTTATCTATCACAAAATAACGGATTTCGGTTAGAGCAAAATAGAGTATAAATACGGTATTTAAAAATCAGTATTTTTACTGATGGAGTTTTGATTTAAATATTTTTAGAACTAAAAATTAGAACATTAGTTTTCTCAAAAGTCCTTTATTTAGTACTTTTGTATAAATCGAATATAGACTAAAAATGAGTGATTTTGTAACATCAGAAATTAAAAATAATATTGCCGAAATTACTTTCGGAACAGCAAAAAGTAATGCTCTTCCCGGAGCAATTCTCGAAAAATTAGCGGAAACAATTTTAGAAGAAGGGGCTAAAAAAGAAGTAAAAGCAATTCTTGTAAAAAGTGAGGGTGAAAAAGCATTCTGCGCTGGTGCAAGTTTTGATGAGCTTTTGGCAATTGAAGAACTGGAAGCATCTACCAAATTTTTCGGAGGTTTTGCCAAAGTTTTAAATGCAATGAGAAACTGTGGCAAAATCGTAGTGGTAAGAGTTCAGGGGAAAACAACTGGTGGTGGAGTAGGATTGGCTTGTGGTGCAGATTACTGTTTTGCAACCAAAGATTCTGCTTTAGCTTTAACTGAAATCAATTTAGGAATCGGACCTTTCGTAATCGGACCTTACGTAGAAAGAAAAATAGGAAAATCTCAGTTTTCGGCAATGGCAATTGATGCAGATTTCAGATCGGCAGATTGGGCAGAGCAACATAATATTTATCACTCAGTTTCTGAAAACATTGCTGAGATGGATTCTAAATTAGATAAATTCTTAAACACTTTGGCTACAAGAAGCGAAGACGCTTTAGCTTTAATTAAAAAAGTTTCTTGGGAAGGAACAGAACATTTCAACGAATTGATGCCTGCAAGAATTCATATGAGTGCAAGTTTAATTCTCGAAGATTCTGCTAAGAAAAATATTGAGGCAATTAAAGAAAGATTAAGAGCAAAATAAAAAATAAGCGTTGAGACTTTCAACGCTTTATTTTTTGTATTCAGATTGCAATAAAGAATATAATACGGAATCTTCAAAAATTCCATCCACCAAATAATGTCCACGAAGATTTCCTTCTCGGGTAAAACCAAAATAATCTAACAATTTTTTTGAAGGGGTATTGTTCTCATCAATCAAAGCTTCAATTCTGTTGAGCTGCATTTCTTCAAAGCCAAACTCAAGCACTTTTTCAACAGCTTCTTTCATAAAACCTTTGTTTTTAAATTCATCAGCATTTAATGCATAACCAATTTCAGCGCGATGATGTTGAGGATTCCAGGTATGAAAGCCACAATTTCCAATAATTGCTGAGCTTTGCTTTTCTACAATCTGAAAGTTCAACATTTTTCGATTGTAAGATTGATAACCTTGTTGATGGATTTTTTTCTGTCGGTCAAAATCTTCTACTGTTCTGATGCCTAATATTTTCTTAATTTCGTCATCATCATTCAATTCAAAAATCTGATTCATTGTTTCTGAATCTAATTTTTGAATCAGAAGACGTTCTGTTTCTATTGTTTCAAATGTCATTTTTTTTCGTTTAAATAATTATTTTCTCGCAGATTGTGCAAATTTAGCAGATATAAAACAGTAAAATGAAATCTGCTTAATCAAAAAAATCTGCGTGAGATGTATTGAAATTTAGCTTTTCAATAAATTAATCGAAACCGTTGCCAAATCAGAATTTGGGAACTTTCTGAATAATTCTTTATCAATCTGCAATCCTGTTTCTATGCAGATCTTTTTAAAAACATCAGCTTCCAAAATATATTGATCAGAAAAACCATGCGTCGCTTCATACGCTGTTGCTGGAGTTTTACCTAAATTTTCGTTTGTCAGTTTAGAATCTAAAGCGTGAAGCTCAATAATTAAAAGTCCATTTTTTCTGATGTACGGAAGCCAAAGTTCCAAATGTTCTTTCAGACTTTCTTCAACCAAATTATTGGGAAGCCTTTTTCCTCGGTGAGCAAACGCTCCTGTTGAAGTGCTGATTCTTGTAGGATTTTTGTTTTCCGGAGTTTTCCAAACTCTGTTGTGATCTAAAAATGTTCTGATATTTAGTAAATCTGAAAGGTCAATTTCATAATTTTCTTTTAAATCATCGGCTAATTGTTTCGGATTTCCAATGTCGCCCCAAATTACTTTTGCCCAAATATCGTTGTTAATCAGGTTGGCTCTGGTCACTTTCAAAGCAGCTTGATTGTAATCTGCACCTACCAAAAATAAAGGATGTTCTTCAAGCATTTTCCCACGAATGGTATATCTTTCTATGGTTTCGAATATATGTTGAATAAAGGCACCATTTCCGCAACCCATATCTAAAACACCTTTCGGCTGAAGATGGATAGGCTGATTGAAAATTTGAATAATAAAATCATTCGCCACCTTAAAATAATTGGAATGTGAACCGCCACTTCCCCAAACATTCATTGCACGGTCAACGTGAATTTCGTCTTCACCATCTGAAATTTCTCTTATTTTTGATGCATTACCAAATAAAAGATCATTCATTTTATTGAGCAACGGCAGGTAAGAAACCGTAACGCCGTAAGATGGAGCTCTTTTGGCAAAATAAATTCCGGTTTCGGTAAATTTATAATTGTCGCCGGTCTTTTTAAACCACCCCAAATAAGCCAGAAAGTCTAGAATCACTTCAAAATTCTCTGAATTTTTATGAAACTCTGCTGCCTGAAATGAAGTCTCCATAAAGTATTTATGAAACATTCCTGTCATTCCGAGATAAACAATCACCGGACCAATGATGCAGCCTTCAATATGTTTTAAAATCTGTTTCTGAATTTCTTTTTCTTCCGTATCATCAGAAAGCTGAATTCCAAAATGATCTTTCACAGAATCGCTCAATCGTGTAAATTCTTCAATAAATGAATTTTCGTTGATCTGATTTTTAATATCCGTAGAATGTTTTAAAAAAGAAATTACCTTAAGGTAAAGCAAACTGTATTTTTGCAGAAACTGAGTTTTGTTATTAGCAGAAAATAATATTCGATCAGCCTTATTATCGACCTCATAATCTAAAAAACCTTGCGATGCCAAAGCTCGAATCGCAACATTCAAATACCCTTCATTGGCTTTCAACTCTTCAGAAAGTTCGCTCAAAAACATTTTTTGTCGCTCGATAACCAAAGCAATGATTTCTTTTTTCATCAACGAAGCTACGATAGGTGCTGTAACTACGCCATCCAAATGCCTGAATATTTCTGAGCGCAAAGTTTCTTTGTCCATACAATACGTTTTTTTAAAGTTAAGAATTTGAATAAAATATTTCAATAAAAGTTTTGTTATTTGAAAATTAAATATAACTTTGTAATTCAAAGTTCTTTTTATATGGAATCAAAAAACTATCACGAAGACTTGTCGCACATTCGTTCTATGATGGAACGATCTTCAAGGTTTATTTCATTAAGTGGATTATCCGGAGTTGTTGCTGGTTTAGCGGCAATACTTGGTGCTGCTTATGTTTATTATGTTTTTGAAAGGGAAGGGCTCAATTATTTTGATGGTGACAGAATCACTTTCAGTAAAAGTATGATCAATGAATTGGTCATTACCGGAACTGTGATTTTGGTAGTTGCCGTCTTAAGTGGGTATTTTTTTACAGCCAGTAAAAGTAAAAAGAAAGGTTTGAAAATCTGGGATGCGACAACTAAAAGACTTTTGTTTACCTTTGCAATCCCTTTAGTGACAGGTGGATTTGTTTGTTTGGGCTTGTTGTACCATCATCTTTTTTCATTGGTTGCTCCAGCTACTTTGATTTTTTACGGATTGGCGTTGGTAAATGCAGAACGATATACTTTAACAGATATAAAATATTTAGGATATTGTCAGATTGGTTTAGGACTTATTTCTTTGTTTTTTTTAGGATGGGGATTAGTCGCATGGACGTTTGGTTTTGGGGTTTTGCATATTGTGTATGGCTTGATTATGCATAAGAAGTATAAATAAAAATGAGTTTATGATTTCTAAATATAGGCTGATTAAAATAATAATTCTAGTTTTTAGCTTTATTATTATAAGCGCTCTTTTATTTTTTTTCATGAATTTATATAATGTGTTTAAAGTAATGTTTGAGTTTATCAATCATTAAATGAAGTCTAAATAATAATTTTTTAAAACTAAAAACGTTTTAGCTGATTAACAAAAATACTAAGCAATGATTAACATCAGTCAACTCAACAAAGAATTCGAAAGCCGTGTGAGATTGGGCATTATGTCCGTTCTTATGGTTAACGACTGGGTTGATTTTTCTGAAATGAAAAACCTTCTTGAAATTACAGACGGAAATATGGCAAGTCACAGCAATGCATTAGAAAAAGCCAATTATATTGAAGTGAAGAAAGAATTTGTAGGGAAAAAACCTAAGACTTCATATCGTGTAACGCAATCGGGAAGAATTGCATTTACCGAACATCTTGATGCATTAGAAAAATTAATAGGCAGATAAAGTCTATATTTTTTTGAAAATTAACTTTGAAATACAAAGTACTTTGTATAAATAGAATTAAAAATATTATGATGACACAAAAACAAAAAACAACAATGATTTATTCTGTACCTGCTCTAATAATGGGTGTTGCGGTACTTGGAAATCTATTTTCTAAAGAATTCAGCTGGTCTTCCTCCGATTTTCTTATTGCAGGAATTCTCTTATTTGGTACAGCTCTTATCATCGATTTGATTCGTAGGATTGTAAAAAACAGAACCTATAAAATTCTCTTATGCGTTGTGGTTTTGTTTGTGCTGATTCTTACCTGGGTAGAGCTTGCAGTGGGACTTTTCGGGACACCTTTTGCCGGAAGTTAATTTTGATTTTTTGAAATAATGACTAGGAAAAAATTTCTAAAAAGACTTTTGCAGCTTTCAGCAGTTGGAGCTTTACCCTTTCTCTATTCTTGGCAGATTGAACCGTTTTGGGTAGAATTTGTAGAACGGAAACTTCCCATTAAAAATTTACCTCAAGAATTAGAAGGAAAGATTTTGATGCAAATTTCAGATTTACACGTCGGAAACAGATTCGACTGGAATTTTCTGATTGAATCTTTTCAGAAAGCGCAAGATTTCAATCCTGATTTTGTGGTGTACACCGGAGATTATGTGAATCATGGTACGGAAGAAGATCATGAAAATTTAGAAAAAGTAATGGCAAAAGCAGTTTATGGAAAACTGGGAACTTTCGGGATTCTCGGAAATCACGACTACGGAAAAAACTGGAAAGATTTGGGTTCGTCAGAAGAGATTTATCGAATTTTAGAAAACAATGGGGTTACCATGCTTAAAAATGAGCAAACAGAATCTCATGGTTTGAACATTATCGGTTTCGATGATTTGTGGTCGCCCAATTTTGATCCGATGAAAGTGATGAAAGATTATAATCCTAAAAAAGCAAATCTTGTACTTTGTCATAATCCCGATGTTTGCGACAAAGATGTCTGGAATGGTTATCAAGGCTGGATTTTAAGTGGTCATACTCACGGTGGACAATGCAGAATTCCGGGAGTGATTACGCCAATTCTTCCGGTGGAAAACAGAAAATATGTTTCCGGAGAAATTGATTTGCAAGACGGAAGAATGTTGTATATCAACCGCGCTTTAGGACATTCTTATCAGGTACGTTTTATGGTGCGTCCGGAAATAACGGTTTTTACGCTTGAACGTGATGAAAAAGTATAAGATCAATAATGTTGCATTAATTTATTTCTGCATCAGTTGGCTGATTGGAATTCTAATTATTCTATTGATAGTGTTTGAAACACAGGATGAACTTGTATATAGCTTATTGTTTTTATCCGCATTCAATTTAATTATAAATCTCTTTTCGATATTGTTTCTCTTTGTTTTCTATTATGTATTTCCAGAAAATAGAATAGAATTTAAAAATTCGGCAGTTATGTTATTTTTCAATTTCCCAATTTTATTTCTTGTCTACATACTTTTAATAATAACATAAATAACTATGAAAAAAATACGTGTACAATTCCTCCTTTTCGTCTACGACAAAACACAAAAACTCTACAGAAAATATTTTAAAAAGAAAAAAAGACAATGGCAGTTTAATGAAAAACAATTGCTGGAATTTCACAAAGATTCTTTAGGCAGAAAACTCGGTGAGTTTTATAAAAAACACGGTTTTACAATGATTCCTAAAATGGAAAACCACGACGTACATCATTTATTAACAGGTTGTGGAACCAATTTCGAAGACGAAATCGCAATGCAGTTTTTGCTTCTTGGAAACGGAAAGCTCAATGCTCATCTTTTGGCAGCGGTGGTTTTAGGAAGCATTATCCTTCCGGAATATCATAAAATGTATCGTAATGCTTACCAAAAAGGAAGAAGTATGAGAGCATTTCACCATATCGATTTTGAATCTTTATTGTGGCAGAATTTTGAAAATATTCAGGATTTTTTCAAACAAAAAGAAACTCCTGTTTTCTATTAACCTTAGACTCAACCTCAACCTTAACCTTAATCTCAAACTCATGAAAACACATCACTATATATTTCTTAGCACCATCGCATTTATCGTTTTGTTTTATAACGAAAATGTAGGTCTGAATCTTGGTATTTTAGGCGTTTTATACTCAGTTTTAACGCTTATTAAAACCCCGGAAAGAAACCGCAGCAAAACTTTCTTTCTACTTTTTGCGGCAGGAATTTTGTCGAGTATTGCTTTTGCATGGTACGCCGATTTTAGCTCATTTCTGGCATTAGTTGTTTCGCTTTTGCTCCTTTCTTTCTGGTCAAGAAACAAAAGAATGAAAAGTCTTTTTCTTGTTCCTGTATTTGTGATCAATTTTTTTACATTCATTTGTCGGGTTTTTAGCTTTGGCGATTGGCTGCCCAAAAAAAATATTCCGAATCTGTTTCAGAAAATATTTGCTTTCGTCATTGTTCCTTTAATTTTTGTATTGGTATTTTTCGGTATTTATGCAGGAGTGAGCGACCATTTTGCAGGAGTTTTTAACGAATATGAGTTCGATTTTGATTTTTGGCAGATTTTTAGGCTTAGTATTTTTGGGTTTTTCATCGCTTTTAATTTCTGGAACTTTGCAGTTGAAAAGTTTCTATATAAGCAACATCATTTTCTTGATAACAATTTTCAGAAAAATGAGCAAACTCCGAAATCTACTTTTTCTTTTCTTGATCTCGATACAGAACGAATGAGTGGAGTAATTTCTTTGGTATTGCTAAATATTCTGCTTGTTTTCTTTATTGTAATTTACAACTACGAACAGTTTTATGAGGTAACAAAAACTCCGAATCAACTCTCTGAGGAAACTCATGAACGAGTAGTTTCACTCATATTTTCTATTATTATGGTGATTTTGGTAATGATGTTTTATTTTAAATCGGCATTTAATTTTGATTCTAAATCTCGTTTATTAAGGTTGCTTGCCAAAGTTTGGCTTTTCTTAAATGTAGTTTTAATTTTTTCGGCAATGTTGACAAATACAGAATACATTACAAGCTATGGCTTTACCTACAAAAGACTTGGTGTTTACGCTTTTCTGCTTTTATCATTGATTGGTTTGATTCTTACCTTTTATAAAATTCAGTTTAAAAAGAAAAACGCATTTCTTTTCAACTCGATGAGCTGGTGTTTTTATGGAATGGTTTTAGTATGCAGTTTTATAAATTGGGGAGGGATTATTACCTCTCAAAATATGAAACGTCCCGATTTTGTGGTCGATTATCATATCAACTCGATTAATTTTAATGAAAAATATCTTTTAAAATATGCTGAGGAGAAAAAAGATGTTGACCTTAAAAAAAAGGTTTTAGAAAAAACTAAGTTAGGTATTTCGCCAACGTTTTTATCTAAAATCCTTTATTATGAAACTATTCAAAAATAAATTGTTATGAAAAATTCAGTTTTATTAGCAAGTCTTTTATTGATTGTGTCATGTAAAAAAGCAGTTCCTTCACAGGAAAATAAAGCAGATTCGGTGATTGTTTCTGAGCAGTCTTCGAATACTTTATCATTAGATTCTGCCAATGCGAAAGTAAATAATGACACCTTACAATCAGTAAATACAAAATCGGAAGAAAATGTAAGCAAGCAAAATGGTGAAACGGTTGATGGCGAGAAACTTCCTTCTACCTTAGAATGTGAGTTTACAGATAAAGTTCAAAAAGTAGTTGTGAGAATTGCAAACTACAAGAAAGATCAGTTGAAAGCGAACATTATTCCTGAAAATAATAATATGAATATTCGTTTTAATCAAATTAAAACACCCGACGGAAAATACGACGGACCTTTTGGGCGAGAAATATCTTATAAAATTTCGGGTAAAGGTGAAGTTTGGCTTATCATCGGGAAAAATCTAATGGCAGAAGGTGATAATGTCGGTCGTTTTTCTGTAAGAATAGAATAAATTGGTATAGTTTATGCAAATGTAATTTTCAAATTTTAATATTATGAAAAATATATTTTCATTAGCAATAGTATCATCCATCGCTTTGACGAGTTGTGGTGCGGTACAGTCGATTGTACAAAATACATTTCCGTACACAACCAATGTTTTGGTTTCTACTGGAGTTCCTGCAGATAAAGAAGTTTCTTCTACTGCCACTGCATCAAACGTGCAGACTTGGGTGGGCGGAAACAATAACGCACAGATTAAAGATGTAAGAATTTCTGATGCTAAAATCTCTGTAGCTTCACCAAGTGGCGGTAATTTAAGCGCTTTGAAATCTATAAAAATCTATATCTCTTCAAATGGAACCGGTGAAAAATTAGTCGCTTCAAGATCGGCTATTGACACCAATTCATCAAGTTTAAATTTAGATTTAAATAATGATACAGGTTTTCTGGATTCTGTAGTAAAAAGTTCAGGCTTAACAGTAAGAACGGTTTATGAACTTAAAAATCAGACAAGCTCTGATATGAATCTGAAAGTTGCATTAAACTTTAGCAGCGTTCCGGTAAGGTAATAAAGTTAGTTAATATAAACATCAAAAGCTTTCTTATAATCTAAGAAAGCTTTTGTCATATAAAGAATTTGTGTTACCTGATTTTGTAAATTGAAAGTTCTGCAGATTTATCTGTAATAAGTCCCAAATTAAGTCCACCTTGCACTAAACCAAAGCGCAATCTGTCTCCTGCATTGAGTTTGTAAACATGGCTTATTTGTCCCTGTGTAAGTGTTATATTAATTACAACAAGGTTAAGTAGCGCGACTGCAGATAAATCTAGTAGATTAACACCTCCGAATCCTCGGTAATCTAACAAAGTATTTACGGCAGTTCCACCTGTTCCTACAGTTTTTACAATAGCAATTCCTGGAGGATTATTGGCCAAAAGCTGCGCTGAAATTCCTTGCCCCGTTCTGAAACTGTAATCGATATGATAAATACCTGTAGAAGGTACAACATACTCGTTGTTTACAATTTGAGTGGATGCAATTTCGGTGGTAACCGTGCCTCCTACGGTGCTCAATGGGAGATAGTTGAAAGTTGTGGTGAATAAACCAAGACTGATATTGACAAGAGAAAGATTTCCTGCAAATTTTGCTGCATATGTACTTTTAGACATCCCTAAATCATTTGCTAGAATCTTATTCCAAATCCCTTGAGTACTGTTAGGGTGTGTATAGTATGCATCATATACAAAGAAACCTGTACTTCCTACATCCTGGGTTTTGGGATCTGTAACTGGGTTAGGACTAGTGACGGGACTTGTTACATAAACAATAGCTCCGTTTTGCGCCACTGTGTAAGCTGCTTCTTTCAATCTAAGCGAATCTCCGGAAATTCTTGGAGGAATTATACCGTCTGCAAAAGTAAGTTCGGTTCTCTTTTGAACATGCAATGTCGACTTGGGATTATTTGTGTTAATACCCACTTGTGCGTTTATATTGCAGCCCATTATAAACAGGACTACGATAAGGTAGCAGTTTTTCATAGTTATGTAGTTTTGGTTACCTAAAGGTAAATAAAAAAAATACTATGAATTCAAAAAAAAATAACTTTTAATGTTAATTTTTAAATAATCCGTATTTATACGGGTATTTTTCTGGGTTTATATACGGTTTTATTGCGGATTTTATAGATTCATTCTATTGGATCATGTAAATTCATTAGAAAGAGACGATTTTATACCACTAAAAATCGTTATTGTTTTGTAAGACTGTCCATTACAATCGTTACTGGGCCGTCATTTGTTAACGAAACTTTCATATCTGCTCCGAAAATTCCACTTTCAATTCTTAAATCTGATTTGGAAAGTTCTTCCTTGAAATACTCGAAAAGAGGAATTGCTTTATCAGGTTTTGCTGCTTTTATAAATGATGGGCGATTCCCTTTTTTGTAATCAGCAATTAAAGTAAATTGACTGATGCACAAAATCTCTCCCTTAATATCTTTAATAGATAAATTGAGCTTATCATTTTCATCACCAAAAATTCTAAGGTTTAAAATTTTCTGTACAAGCCATTCAGCATCTGTCTTTTCATCGTTTTCGTCAATCCCGATCAGAAGCATAAAGCCAGTGTTTATTTCTCCAACAACATTTCCGTCTACTTTTACAGAGGCTTCAGAAACTCTTTGTATTACTGCTTTCATTAATTATATAAACTTAAATTTTTTGTTGCCGCGTCATAGTTCCAAAAATAAGTTTTTGGAGGAAGATTGGCTACAGCAGTTGGCTGTCCGGTTATTAGAATCCATGTTGCGTTATCTTTTGGGCAAAAAATACTGGTGCCGTTTTTTATTTCTAAAGTAGTATTGGTATCGGGACAAAGATGAGGCGCATTTCTATCATAAACTTTAAACGTAGCCGGATTGTCGACGGTTCTCACAACAATTAATCCTCTTGTTCCGGATTGCTGTTCGTCGATGTAAATTGGCTGTCCCACAAAATTAAGATTGTTATAAGCAGCAAGGTTCAGATTTAAGTTTACATTGATTGTAGAATTAGGAAAACAACTTACAGTATCTTCACGGTTGCTGCAAGAATTTATATTTAAAAAACTGAATATCAGAAAGGTGAGAATTGTAAGGGTTGAAAAAGTTTTTTTCATTTGAATATAAATTTTTATATATTTGTAAAACAATAACGATTAATAAACAAAAACATTGTCCGGCAAATGTCGGATAATTTTTTTTATACTAAAACTAAAATAAAATATTATGGCAAGCTATGTAACCAAGGAAGGTTTAGATAAAATGAAAGCCGAGCTTGAACAATTAGAAAAAATTGAGAGACCAAAAATCACTCAACAGATTGCAGAAGCAAGAGATAAAGGCGACTTGTCTGAAAACGCAGAATATGATGCAGCCAAAGAGGCACAAGGAATGTTGGAAATGAGAATTTCTAAACTGAAAGACGTTGTGACTACTTCTAAAATAATTGATGAAACACAATTGGATACTTCTAAAGTGTCAATTCTTACAACAATAAAACTTTTGAATAACGATACGAAAAAAGAGCAGGTTTTCACTTTGGTTCCCGATAATGAAAGTGACTTGAAGTCTGGAAAGATTTCTGTAAACACACCTATTGCAAAAGGTTTACTAGGTAAAGTAGTGGGCGAAACTGCAGAGATTGTTCTTCCAAACGGTAATAAATTGTCTTTTCAGGTTTTAGACATAACTTTGTAAACTGAATTTAAATTTTAAATATGAGTTCAATTTTCACAAAAATCATCAACGGAGAAATTCCTGCTTATAAAATTGCGGAAGATGAAAATTTCGTAGCGTTTCTAGATGCAATGCCTTTGGTAAAAGGTCACACTTTGGTTATTCCTAAAAAAGAAGTAGATCTTATTTTTGATATGGAAAGCGAAGAGTACAAAAATCTTTGGGCTTTTGCACAAACAGTTGCCAAAAAAGTGAAAAATGCAATCCCTTGTATAAGAGTAGGTGTTGCAGTTGTGGGACTAGAAGTTCCTCATGCTCATATTCATTTGATCCCATTGAATAAAATGGAGGATATGAATTTCAGAAACGAAAGACTGAAACTTTCTGCGGAAGAATATTCCGAAATTCAAAATTCAATAATTAATTCTTAACAATAATAGAAGGTCGTAAAAAAGAAATTTTTTACGATTTTCTTTAATAATATACTTTATATAGAGATGAATTCAAACCAATGTTCTTTCTGTGGTAAGAAAAGAAATGAAGTACAAATGCTGATTTCTGGGCAGAATGGTTTTATTTGTGAAAACTGCATTGAGCAGGCGCATTCAATTGTAAAAGATACGGTTTCACCAGCGGGATTTTCACCGGCTGAGTCTATTGACGAACTTAAAAAGCCAAAAGAAATTAAAGAATTTCTAAATCAATACGTGATCGGACAGGACCAGGCAAAAAAACAACTTTCAATTGCAGTATATAATCATTATAAAAGATTGCTGCATGCAAAAGACGAAAACAGAGAAGTAGAGCTTGAGAAATCAAACATCATCATGATTGGTGAAACAGGAACAGGAAAAACGCTTTTGGCAAAAACCATTGCTAAAGAGCTTAATGTTCCTTTCTGTATTGTAGATGCAACGATTTTAACGGAAGCAGGGTATGTAGGCGAAGATGTTGAAAGTATTCTTTCAAGACTTTTGATGGTTGCAGACTACGATGTAGAAAAAGCAGAAAAAGGAATTGTTTTTATTGATGAAATTGATAAAATCGCCAGAAAATCTGATAATCCAAGTATAACAAGAGATGTTTCGGGTGAAGGTGTACAACAAGGTTTATTAAAGCTTCTTGAAGGAAGCATTGTGAATGTTCCGCCACAAGGAGGAAGAAAACATCCGGATCAAAAATATATTCAGGTAAATACTCAAAATATATTATTTATCGCAGGTGGTGCTTTTGATGGTATTAAAGAAATCATTGAAAGAAGAATGAATAAGCAGGCGATTGGTTTCAGTGCCGAAAAGATTAATAAAGTAGAAGAAGATGAGTATGTATTAACAAATATTAATGCAATCGATCTTCGTTCATTCGGATTAATTCCTGAACTTTTAGGAAGATTTCCAATTATTACTTATCTCGAAAAGTTGACTAAAGAGACGATGATAAGAATCATGAAAGAACCAAAAAATTCTATTATCAACCAATTTGTGGAACTTTTTAAGATGGACGGAACGAAATTAGTATTCACGGACGAAGCTATAGAAATGATTGTTGACGAAACTATGGAGAAAGGTTTGGGCGCTAGAGGTTTACGTGGAACTACAGAAAAAGTATTAGAAGACTATATGTTTACGGTGGGAGAGCATGATGAAATTGTCCTTACAAAAGATAATATTTTGATTATTAAGTGATTTTAATTTTTTTTTAGAAAAAAATTATATCTTTGTACCAAATATAGTACTAACACAAAAACTATAGATACAATGAAAAAAAATTTATTAACACTCGGTGTTTTAGCGATTGGTTTGTCTGTTCAGGCGCAGGTACTACTTCACGTAGACAATACAGCTAAAATGTATGTGAGTAACGGAACTCTCGTTTATAACGGTGGAGGTTTGCAAACCAGAGGAACCGGCAATATTGATCTGCATGGCAATATGATGGTTGTGGGCAGTGGTTCTGACGTGGTGAAAACCATTAACTTGGATACATCCAATAAATTTGATGGATCTAATATAATCATAAGAATTAACGATACTGCTGCCCCAGTAAGCTCTTCTTATGGCCAATTATACATTAAAGGTATTGCCCAAGGTAATATCACAGGTGTTGTTGATAAGGAATATGCTGCTACAAAGCACGGAGCTTATCAGCAAATAGGTATTCCTTTTATTGGGAAAACATTCTCTAGTCTTAGTACTGATTTGGCCGGGAATTTTAATAATTCTAGATGGCTAGGTAGAGAAATTCTTAAATGGAGCAATGCTAATCTAAGATTTGATGGTTCTATAATTCCATCTGCACCAATTACAAGTGGCTCTACGGCAGGTATTACAATTGATGTTAATACTGCTGTTACTACTGCAGGTGACAGAACTGCTTATTACACATTGGGTGCAGCAACTATGAACCCTGCTACTTTACATACCGTAAAAGGAACTCCTTATGCAGACGGAATTAGTGGTGCAGGTAATACGATGTCTTTATCTCCATCATCAATTCCTGCAACATTTGGAGCAGGAGGTAATAACAGGAATATTTATCAAGAAAAGTATAATACTTATATTTACGACCCTTTTGATAATACTATTCCTTGGAATACTACGACAACGACTTTTGGTCAATTCATTTATCAATTTTCTAATCCTTACCTAACCAACATTGATTTATCGATGATTGGAGTTACCGAGGCTGGAACTGTTAATGATAATAATGCATTTAGTAATGTTTGGGGTATCGTTGTTGATCCGCAAAATGTTAACTATAATTCTACAACAGGAGGTACATCTACTTATGCTGGTGCTCAAATGGTAACTTTTGACCCAGATACGCATGTTCCAATTGGCAGTGTTACTGCTGCTTTAGTTGTGAAGCCTTTAGGGACATTCAAAATTAAATTAAGAAATTCTACTCCGCAACAGATGGATTTTGATAATCTTAGGAGATTTAGCTCTACTCCAAGAGCGCTAGGTACTTCATATAGTGTTACTGCGGCTAAAAATACTAATACAGGATCTATTAAACAATTGGGAGTTTTGGCTTTAGATGCCAACGGTAACCAGATTGGAGAAACGTATTATGTGGTTGCTCCACAGTTTGTTACAGGTAATATTCCTGATGCGAGCATGTCTTCTGTACAAGCGATGACTAATACCTCTGCGATTATTCAGACATTTGAAGAAACTGCTAATGGCACTATTGATCAGAATTATTCATCTACTTATAGACTGTACATTAACGAAGCGAATGAGTCAGACTATCTTGGAAAAAAAATCAATTTAAGTGTTTTCGGACAAAATATAAGCTCTTTGAAATTTGAAATCAGAGAAAATGTAGATTTACTACCAAATGCTACACATTTGTTGTCGGGAGGTACAGGTTTCTATTATACCGCAGCAAACGGACAGGCAGTGCAGATTAAACAAGGTGATGTAATTCCGGTAACAAACTCTAGTTACGGTCTTTATTATGGTGCGCCTCAGACTAATGGAACGCTAAATACCAACGAAGTAAAACCTGAATCTAGAACATTAGTTGTATATAATCCAAGTATCAATCATTACATCGTTAGATTTGATCCGGCCTGGAAAGCTGCTTCAGTTGAAGTTTTCGATGCTAGTGGAAAGCTTGTTATTTCCGAAAAATCGGTAAAAGCTGATAATGACTATGTAATTAAGCTGGATTCTACATTAAAAGCAGTATATATTGTAAAAGTTGTGGGGAACGACGGAAATGTTGTAAATACCAAAATATTAATCAAATAACACGATAAACATGATGAGATTTTTTGATAAAAAAATATTTTTGGTCTTTTCTTTACTGGCTGTTAGTCTTGTAAAAGCTCAGGGGAATACTCCGGGCGCTCCATGTGGTATACCTGGTTTTCCACCCTGTGAAAAACCAACTTCGCCAATAGATATGTACGTTTATGTATTAGCAATTGTTGCAATTATTGGGATTGCTTATTTTGCAAAAAAATACAAAATACAAAAAATATAAAAATTATATTAAAATATTTGAAACTCTCTGATTAGTCGGAGAGTTTTTTTATTTTTACATTATGAAAAAGATACTTGTATTATCAGGAATGCTGTTGGCATTTTCTATTAAAGCGCAGTTTTCTGTAAATATTCAGTCGCAACCGGATTTTAATGAGCAAGAAGCTGTTTTGTATACATTAAACGGTTCTAAAGATATTATTGTTACCAAAGAAAAAAGTAAAGGAAATGTCTGGACTTTCAAATACCCCAAGAATTATTCTGGAATGATGAAAGTGTATTTTCCTAATACCAATAATTCTGTGAGTTTTATTTCTGAAAACAAAAATATTAACATTCAACTTGAAACAAAAGCAAATAAAATACAGAATGTAATTTATCAGGATGAATCGAATGAGTTGATGAATGCTATTCAGGAATCTTCTCAGAAAAAAGAAATTATTCTTCCTGCATTAGTTCAGATTAAAGAATATTATAAAGACAATACAGACTTTGGAAAAGCTTTAATCAGTGAGATGGGGAAACTATCTGGAACAGGTAGTATTGACCAGTCAAAACATCCGTTTGTTTATTATTATAATACCAATTATAATAAATTCCTTTCCAATAACCCTGCAAAAAAAGTTACTCAGGAAGAGATCGTTAATTTTATAGATAAATCAAACGATATGTTAGAGAGCTCGTCTCTTTTACGTCCAATTCTAGTATCTTATCTTAATGTGGGTGGAAACACCAATGTCAATACTTCTGTAGATGCTTTGATTGATAGATTGAATGTTGAAACACCAAGAGGGCAAACTGTGCTTTCTGAACTGATTGATATCTTTGATGTGTATGACATGAATGATTTTAAAACGAAATATCTTGCATTGGCAAAAGGTTTAAAATGTACGATTAACGACCGTTTGGCTTCAACCTTAAAATCTAATGCAGCTACAGATATTGGTGCTGTTTTTCCGGCTTATAAATTTCATTCTGCGGTAAATACTAATGCTAAATCAATTGCCGACGTAAAAGCTGATAAGAAAGTGATTGTTTTTTGGTCTTCAACCTGCTCACATTGTGAAAATGAACTACCACAACTTTTAACTAAATACAAAGATTTACAGGCAAAAAATATCCAGATAATCGGAATGTCGCTGGATACTGATAAAAATGCTTATACAACTAAAATTGCTGCATTTCCTTGGATTAATGATTCAGAATTGAGAGGATGGAACAGTTCTTTTGCTGAAATTTATAATATTCATGCAACACCAACGTATTTTATTTTGGATGCTAACAATAAGATTATCAGTAAGCCCAATCATGTTGGCGATGTTTTAGAATATTTTAAGTTAAAATAATTTTGGAGGTTAGTAAATATTTTCTATATTTGCACCACCAAAACGGCGAGGTAGCTCAGTTGGTTAGAGCGCAGGATTCATAACCCTGAGGTCACGGGTTCAATTCCCGTCTTCGCTACAATTTTAAACCGCAATCATTGATTGCGGTTTTTTATTTGTGCACAATCCGTAAATAATACTCGAAGGTAGTTGATAACTTTATAGCTCAGAAGATTTCCATACTCTGTTTTTTTGAATATAAATTCTGTATAATAGGAGAGTAAGAGAATATGATATATATGATTAAATATGAAGATCATATTCTTAATTTTTTTTAACCTACAATTTGTGACTTTGATTAAAAAATATTTTATAATTTAGATAAGAATTAGTTATTTCAGTCCCAATTGGGATTATTTTTATAATAAATGATGAAAAGAAAGTTATTTTTTGTTTTTATATTTTTAAATCTTATCAATTTTTGTGTTGCGCAAGATAGAAATCAGTATGCAGCTTTCATAGATTCTGCAAATGCAACAAAATATAAAGACGTAGAAAAGACCACCCAATTTATTCAAAAGGCAGAAAAAGTTGTTTCCGAAAAAGATTTGGGGGATTTTTACCTTAAAGCTATCCAGATTTATATTGATATCAATCATTTTGATGAGGCATTAGAATATTGTACTCAAGCTCATAATGTATTTACCGAAAAAAATGATCTTGGGAAACTGGCAAAGGTTAATAGTTTTTTCGCTTTCATTTATGCACAGCTCAATGATCCACAAAGAGCTATAAAGTACTATAAAATAACATTAGGCTTTTACGAAAAGAAAAATGATAAAGAGGGAATGGTTAAATCTCTGAATAATCTAGGGAATGCTTATTTCGCAATGTCCAAATACGATTCTTCTCAATATTATTTTCAAAAATGCGAGGTTATTTTTAAAGATTATGATAATCCTAGTTTAAAAGCGTTTGTAACGTCAAATCTTGGCAAGCTCTTCTTTAGCAAAAAACAATACACCCAATCTGAGAACTATTTGCTTGAAGCAGAAAATATTTTAGCAAAAAATAATATCAAAAGCCCAGAAGTCAATTATAGTGCAAATTATAATCTTGCAAGCTTCTATATTAATCGTCGAGATCCTGTAAAAGCTCTATTGTACGCTCAAAAAACTGGTGATTTTACTCAAAAAAATTCGGTTGATTTTAATAATATAAGATACTTAGATAATCTGTATAATGCTTATCTTCTAAATGATGACTACAAAAATGCGGCTCATACTTTTAAAAAATATGACTCTATACGAGATATGCTGAATATTGAAGAGAAAGCAGTAAATGTAGAACGAATAAAAGCTCAGCATGAATATGAATTAAAACAAAAATTAAACAGCTTAAAGCAAGAAAAAAGAAATCTGATTTACATTGTCATATTGGTGGTTTTTCTATTAATCGTTGTTATCTGTATTTTATATACAATAAACTATAGAAATAAAACAGAAGCACTGAATCTTGAGAAAAAACTGATTGAAGCGAGAGAAAAAGAATTGGAATTTGATAATCATATGAAAGAAAAGCTCCTTGTTTACCAATCAATGGAGCAGCAAAAAGTAGATTCTATCTTTAAATCTATATTGGAAAAAGTAAATGCTCTGAAAATAAAATATCAGCATGCAGAAGAGATTTCTGAAATAATTAATGAAATAAAGATAAGTGTAAAACCAAATACCTGGGAAGATTTTGAATATCACTTCTTGCAAATTCATGAATCTTTCTATAAAAACTTAGAACAAAAACATCCGAACCTTACCAATTATGATAAAAGGTTGGCGGCGATGTTGAAACTTAGATTATCTACTAAAGAAATTTCAAATTTATTAAACGTTACTCCTAAGACTATTGAAAATTCACGCACAAGACTTCGAAAAAAATTAGATCTTACCAATACAAAAGAAGATTTGTCTAAATATCTTGATGATTTTTAATTTGTTATTATTCAGTTGATTATGTTTTAGTGTGTGGTGTGTATGTGTCAGATTTTTGGCCTATAGGTGGTAACTATGTAATGTTTTTTAATAGTACTTTCAGAATACTTCATTCCTTTGTTCCAGACAAGAAAATAATAAAGGATATGAAAAAATTAATTACATTATTATGTACAGGTTTAATGATTTCTGCAACATATGCACAATGGAATCCTAATACTGACCAAAACTTATCAGTTGCTAATGCGGGAAACGGAGGAACGTTTTCTACCACTACTAGTGATGGGAAAACATACATTAGCTTTTGGAAGGAAGTTGGCGCACCAGCAAATTATGAATTATGGCTACAATTACTTGATCAGAATGGGAATAAATTATTAGGAGCGAATGGCGTAATGCTTAGCAATCAAATCCCTATGTCAACGTATTCAGTAGTAGAAGGTATTGCAGTTGATGCATCCAACAACCTTTATATCGGAGTAACGGGAACAGGAGCAGGTACTCCTGTGTATCTTTTTAAAATAACTCCACAGGGCACGTCTGTATGGCCAAACGGAATAAACGTGGGAGATGGTTATCTTCCAAAAATTCTTCCTTTATCTAATGGAGATATTATTGTTGGTAACTCGCCCAATACGCAAGTACAAATGAAAGTACAGAGATATAATGCCGCGGGACAGCCGGTTTGGGCAAACCCGATTAGTATTGCATCTAATGATCCTACAAAAATGACATCACCTTCTGACTTTTTTGAGCTTCCAAATAATGAAATAGGGCTTTTGTTTCATAAAAAATTATCATCACAAACAACGAGTAATCTGTTTGCACAGAAAATAGATTTTAACGGAAATATTCTTTGGTCAGACGGTCCTGTGCAGGTAACTACAAAACCACTGAATTATAATGGTAAATATTCTGCTGTTGCAGATGGTAATGTGGTCTATTACGGGTACAGTACGGGAGAAAATAATAGATTTGACTCATATTTACAAAGAATTAATTTTTCTGATGGTACCAAACCTTGGGGAAATAATGGTGTAGATTTTGACATCAACCAAACCAATTTTGAAAAGAATATGAGAATAGCCTTCTCTTCCGGCTCTCCTTATATTTGGGCTATAGCTAATTATACAGGATCTGGACAAGGTTCGGCAGGAGAATATGTTCAGAAGTTTGATAAGAATACAGGAAACAGACTTTTTACAGATAATGCTAAACAGGTTTTTCCTATCACAACTGAATTTATGGCGCATAGTGGTGATCTCTTTTTGTCAGAAGGTAAGCCTTATTTCGTAGTAGAGAAAAGAATTAATACTGCATTATTACCTACTACTTTAAATGCTGTTTTATTGAATGATAGCGGAGATTTTGCATGGTCGCAACAATATATTCCTATGGCAACATTCAATGCATTAAAAACCAATTTGACTGTTTTAAATCCTGTTAATAAGCAGGCTGTAATTGTATTCAAAGAACAAAAAACTGGTGACGCTGTTCCTATTATTTATGCACAAAATTTAGTTCTTCCTGCTGCATCATTAGGAACGAATGATATTGTAAAAACTAAATCGGTAACTTTATATCCAAACCCTGCTACAGATGTTATTCATTTAGATGGTGCTGATAATTCTAACTTTGTTATTTATAATGCTGTAGGACAAGTGGTAAAATCAGGTGAAATAAAATCTGGAGAAATTGCAGTACATGAGCTTGTAAAAGGTCAATATATTTTGAAATTGAAAGGAGAGGAAAAAGCAATTAAATTCATTAAAAAATAATTGAAAAATAGATAATATTGGTAACTGTATAATTATTAATAATTTACAAAATTTAATAATAGAATGATTTCAATTTGTTATTAAAAATTAAAATTTACGATACCATATTCCATTAGACCTAAAGTAATTTAGGTCTTTTTTATGTGAAATTTTTAGAAGATTCTTTTCCTTTTTTCTACATGATATATGTTTTGGGTGATGATTATGTTTCTTTTGGAAACATAGATTCGGGAAAATTTAACTTTAGCATCTTTTTTTAATAAAATTCATTATTGAAGAATGCAGAATTATGTGAAAAATAGTTAAAATTTAAACGTTAATATTATTTACTTGTTTTTAAATTATTTTTTATTTTTTTTAAGCTTTTTTTATTAAAATACTTTTGTAATCGATTGTACATGATGCATCTGTAAATCATAATTCTGAGAAAAATAAAATTTAAAAAGTCTCAAATCATAAAATTTTCATAAAAATTAAATAAAATGTGGGGTGATATTTTGAATTTTAAAAAAAAATCGTACTTTTACAGTGCCTTGAATGAGGGAACAAGTCAAGGTAATAAATTTTTTTTCATCATTTGTGTTTTTAGAATCGTATCGCCTGATACGATTCTTTTTTTTATGTGGTAAACACGCTTTTGTAACGTACCAAAAGATCGATGAAATAAGAATAAGTAATTGCGCCTTCCTGCTGATTGCTTTTAAGAAAAAGATTATTGGTAAACCCAAAAAAGTCATTAAGATAACCTTGATGTTCTGCTATAAATTTCCTTTCATTCAATCGGTCTCGCTTCATTCCTTCAGAATAGTTTTCTAAAGCAGTTTTTACAAACTTTTCATCTTCATTAACGATAGAATTTAATAAGCTCTTTAAAGTAAAATATTCCGTACTGTATCTGAGCTCAGGATTTTTTGAATGTACACCAATCAGATAACCTACAAAATTCGCTTCCTGCTCTCTTGCAAATCCTAACTGGTGAGAACTTTCATGAGAAAGAGTGAATGGAAGATAGGAAGAAGGTAATTCCTCGTTAAATTGAGCTTCTGCAGTGAAAGGATTGTAATACCCTAAAATCCCTGTAAAACTCATTGTTTTTCCAAACAAACTGGGTTTAAATGAATTGGTTGTAGTGCTTTCTTTTTGACTTATAAAATTGGGAAGCGTTTTTTGTCGATCTAATATTTCTTGCTGAATTGCATTTAAATCTTTAATGATAAAAACTCCGTTATTATCTTCTTTAACGAGCTTTCTGGTTGCTTTCGATTTTTCAAGATATTCTAATGCCAATGCTTTTCTTACTTCCAGTGTAACTTCTGTTTTTGGAAGTTTTGCGATAATCGGTGTCTGAAAATAAAGCATTCCCCAAAATACCTGATAAGTGAAATAAGCAATATTTAAAACAATCAGTATTTTAAATAAAGCATTGCTTCTCGTTTTCTTTTTAAAGAGTTTGATGATTAAATAAATCAATAAAATTCCCAATAAAATATACAGTACATCTCCAAATGAAAAAGTAATCCATGCGAATAACAGCTGATGGATTTTTTTCTGAAATTCAAATACTTTTTCAAAAAAAGAAACCACAATTTGCAGTTTTGAAAAAGTATAGAACAAAAGAAATTGGGCAAGTAAAATACCCGCCCAAAATCTCTTTTTTTTATATGTTTTTGTAGTATTAATGTGCACCTTCAGATTCTAAAACGTCAACATCAATTCCTTGTTTGCTTAAGGTCTTCTTTGCAAGATAAGCAAATAGGGTAATATAAGCAAAGCAAAGTACCGGGATAATATAAGAGCTGTGGATTCCGATAATATCAGAAAGCTTTCCTTGTAATGGAGGGATAATTCCACCTCCCAAAATCATCATTACCAAAAACGCAGATCCTTGAGCGGTATATTTTCCTAATCCTGTAATCGCTAAAGTGAAAATTGATGGCCACATAATGCTACATGCAAGACCTCCAGATAAGAAAGCGTAAATAGCAAAATTTCCGGTGGTCATTAAACCTACGATCATTGCAATAACTCCAAAAAGACCGAAAATAATAAGCGTTAAAGCCGGTTTATTTTTACTCACCAAGAATAAAATCACCTGAATAACGATACAAATTGCATAAAAATATAGATTAGACATATCTTTTTGCGCTATAACATTAATTCCTATAATCACCAAAAAGGCAACAAATGGAACTACAATAGTGGCAATCATTTGCTGTTGCTTATTAAGGTTGAAAACAGTAATTGCACCGGTCCATCTTCCAATCATTAAACTTCCCCAATACATCGAAATATAAGGTGCTAAATCTGAAGACTGATGTCCTCCAAATTCCGGTAGGCTTAAAAGTTCACCCAAATTACTACCAATAGCAACTTCTACTCCAACATAAGCAAGAATGGCAAGCATTCCTAAAACAAGCTGTGGATATTTCATAGCTCCCCATCCTTCCGGATTTTTCTTAGAGCTTGTATTTGCATAAACAAGACATAGAACTACGGCTAATAAAGCACCACCTAAATAGTACATTCTTGTTTTTTCTAAAGGATGTTTTACTTCCAGTAATTCTGCTTTTTTAGTGTCAATATTTTGTTGAATATTTTCTATCGTAGCAACATTGGTTTCAGATTTTTTGCTGTTTTCTAAAACGGTAATTTCCTCATTAAAAGTTTCTATCTTTTTAGCAGCATCAGAATTATAACTTGCAAATACAGGGATGAAACAAAGGATTACTAAAACAGTCATTGCAATCAGATTCTTTCTTGCTTTTCCTGCTTTTTCCATTGGTTCTGTAGAAATTCCGGCAGGTAATTTTTTAGAAAAATGAAAAATTCCGGCAGCAATTAAAAACAATGCTCCAACAGCGGTATACAATAAAATTACTTTGTCTAAAGCTAAATGTTTAATCTGATCATCATCTACAGTTGCAGTAGTTCCGAAAAGAGCTAAACCTACAATGATAGGTCCGATTGATGTACCAAAAGAGTTGACTCCACCTGCAAGATTCTGTCGGCTTGTTCCTGTTTTAGGATCTCCCAACAAAACAGCGAAAGGATTGGCTGCAGTCTGCTGAATAGAAAAACCCAGTGCTACAACGAATAATCCGATTAGCATTCCGTAGTAAACATTTGCTTTCACCGCAACGATCATAATAGCTGCTCCGATTGCGGAAAGGAGGAGACCGTAAACAATACTTTTTTTGTAGCCCCATTTACCAATGATGTCTATGCCTTTGATTGTACTAAATATGAAAAGCAATAATGCTCCCAAAAAGTATGCAGTATAGAATGCAAAATCGATAAGCTGCGACTGGAACTGATCGAGTGAAAAATAATTTTTACAGAAAGGAATAAAAATGCTGTTTCCTGCTGCAATAAAACCCCAGAAGAAAAACACTAAAATCAGTGTATAAAGTGCGGGGTAATTAGTAGGTTGAGTAGTTGTTTTTGACATATTTGTTAAAAATAGATTCTTAATAACAAATATATATTTTTTATGTGATTAACTGTGTTCTGTTAATGTTTTTTTTATTGTCTCAAAAGCTGACAGTTTTAAATCTCTTGGAGAGTTTGTTGGTTCCAGAATATCGTTGAAAAATACTTTTACTTTTCCGGGATAACCTTTAGAATTATCAAATGGAAACATTTCCTTCAAACCTATAAAAGTAAAAACGGCAATAGGAGAGTGGTGTTTCGAAGAAAGTGTAAAAGCTCCATCTTTAAATTCATCTAAAACAATTGAGGTATCATCGGGAACTCCGCCTTCAGGAAAAAGAACAATACTGTTGCCTTCCTCCATTTTTTCAGCACATCTTCTGTAGACATCGGCACGACTTCTGGCGCTGCTTCGATCCACCATTACGCAGATTCTTTTGTAGATGGTTCCGAAAATCGGAATTTTTTCTAATTCTTTTTTTCCAACATAACAAAGCTGATGATTGGGGAACAAAATGCAGGGAAGCATAATATCCATAATCGAAGTATGGTTTGAAATGATAACGTATTGTGTGTTTTTGTCGATTTTTTTATCGGTAAGATTGATGAGTTCATATCTTAAACCCATTCCGAAAAACATTCCGTAGCACCAAATTCTTATTAAAACATGAGCATATTTGAATGTGCTTTTCTTTAAAGACAGAATGTATACCGGTAATCCCAGAATAATAGTCAGAACAAAAGCCAATATAATCAGCCAGAATCTCCAGAGGTAATTTAAAATTGTAGTCACAAATCAACCGTTAAATATTACTTTTTTCTTTACAGAATAATTAAGAATAGAAACCAACAGAATAGCAGCAATCTTACTCGTCATTTCCGGACTCAAGGTATAAAAAATTAAATCAATATTATCTTTAAATATAAAACTATAAAAGATTTGGAAGAAACTTAAACTTAAAATGGTCGAAATAAAAGAAACTACCATAAAGTAAGCAAATTCTTTTCGTTTAGAATGCTTTCCACGCTCAAAAACAAACCAGATGCTCAGAAAATAATTAAATAAAATTCCGCAGCTTGTCGATAAGATATTACTTAACGGATAATGAATTCCGTGAAAATTTTGTTCCTGAGAAATGGCTTGTGGAAGATAGGTACTGAAGATTTTGAAACTCCCGATTTCCACAATCGCACTGAGGCCGCCTGCAATAATAAATAATAATACTTGTTTGTGGCGTAGTAGTAATGCTCTCATCTATTTTAATAATACGCAAATTTATAACTATATGTTAAACAGTGAAAAAAGTTGTTAATTTTTTTTTTCGTGTTAAAATAATTTCTAATTTTAATTTTCAGAACAAAAGAAACTGTACCTGATAAAAAATTCATTTTCAACTTTTTCTGTTGATGGTCTTTCTATCTTGTAATGCATGATGAAAAGAATTTACACAAGTTTTACGAACTACTTTAACCTAAATATTTGTATGAAATCTCAAAACAAATACAGAAAATTTCAGCTTCAACAAAAAAATATTGAAGTTTTGGAAAAAGAAAATACCCGTTTCAAAAGGGTGTACTCAGAGTACGAAAATATGTCGGATGATCTTTGGAATCTTGAAAATTCTAATGGCGATCCCGTACCCGACGATTTTATCAACGCCATGGTAATGCAGGCTACTTATCTTGAAGAAGAGATAGAAGACTGGCTAATACAGTATAACCAAAATAAAAGCGAAATCAAAAACTGAACTTAATCATAAATGGAAGTATCTGTGTCTGTTTTTGAGGGCTAATTAAAGATAAATTCATAATTTAGCCCCTTAAAATTAGAAATATGGTTGCTATTGTTGATAGTGGTTCTACTAAATCTGACTGGGTAATCTTGGATGACTTCAAAAATGTTTTCTTAAAGACCGAAACCATTGGTTTCAACCCCAATTTTATCAGCAAAGAGCTTATTGTACCCGAAATTGAAAAAAATAACAGTTTATTATCTGTAAAAAATTCAATTACCAAAATCTTTTTCTACGGTTCTGGTTGTGGCGTTAGAAAAAATTGCGAAACAATAGAAGAAGAAGTAGGAAAGGTTTTTACCAATGCAGAGATTATTGTAAAAGAAGATTTGTATGCAGCAGCTTATGCAGCGTATAACGGGAAACCAACAATTGTCTGTATTTTGGGAACGGGTTCGAACTCATGTTATTTTGACGGAGAAAATTTAAAGATAAAACTTCCTTCATTAGGTTATCTTATGGGTGACGAAGGAAGCGGAAGCGCCATCGGAAAACAGTTGGTGCGCAGATTCTTTATGCAAAAACTTCCTCAGGATTTACATCTTGAGTTCAAAGAAATGTATGGATTAACGATTGATGAAGCATTGAAAAACATGTATCATACAACCAGACCCAATGCTTACTTAGCCAATTTTAATAAATTTGTGGTCGAAAGAAAAGATCATCCTTACTTCCAGGAAATGGTTTTGGAAGAGATGAAAAACTTTTTCGATTATCAGGTTCTTCCGTATGAAGAATCTCAGGATGCCGAGATCAATTTTATCGGCTCTATTGCTTATTATTACGAAAATATTTTACGTTCTGCAGCGTCAGAACTTAATTTGAATGTGGGGCACATTGTACAGAAGCCAATTGAAAGCTTGGTTGATTACCACATTAAATATATTTTATAGTAGATAATAAGTTTAATAAAAAATAATATATAAATAAATGTCAAATTAAGTAATAAAACTTTCTAAACGACTTAGGAGTTCGCAGCGTAAAGAAATTTTAAAAGATTCCGTAAAGAAATTTCCACTGTTTGAGTGGCGGCAGAAATAGGATTAGCATCTGAAATATTGAGTCCGCCCGAGTTTGGAAATTTTAGGAAGTTTTTAAAATTTTAGCGGAGAAATCCAGTCTTGAATTTTTGGTTCTTTTGTTTTAAGACAAAAGAACATTTATAACTTCTTTTGATACATATTAAATAAAAAACCGAAAATTATATGTCAAGTAAAACTCACCGCGACGAAAAAAACTTTAGTCAGGCAGCGTTAGATTATCATAAAGCAGAACCCAAAGGAAAGATTGAGGTAATTCCTTCAAAGCCACACTCATCGCAGAGAGATTTGTCTTTGGCATATTCTCCGGGAGTGGCTATTCCTTGTCTGGAAATTGAAAAAAATCCGGAAACGGTTTATGATTATACAGGAAAAGGAAATTTGGTGGCGGTTATTTCAAACGGAACAGCAGTTCTTGGTTTGGGAGACATCGGAGCTGAAGCTTCAAAACCGGTAATGGAAGGAAAAGGTCTTTTGTTTAAGATTTTTGCAGACATCAACGTTTTTGATATTGAAATCGACGAAAAAGATCCGGATAAATTTATCCAGATTGTAAAAGGAATTGCTCCAACTTTTGGAGGAATCAACCTTGAAGATATCAAAGCTCCGGAAGCTTTTTATATTGAGCAAAAATTAAAAGAAGAATTAGATATTCCGTTGATGCACGATGATCAGCACGGAACGGCGATTATTTCTGCAGCAGCATTGATCAATTCTCTTCAGATTGCCAATAAGAATATCGAAGAAGTAAAAATGGTGGTAAATGGAGCAGGAGCTGCAGCAATTGCTTGTACCAATCTTTATATTTCTCTTGGTTTAAAAAGAGAAAATGTATTGATGTGCGACAGCAAAGGTGTTATCAACCATAAAAGAGAAAACCTTACTCCTGAAAAATTAGATTTCATTGCTCAAACAGATCTTGAAACTTTAGAAGATGCTGTAAAAGGTTCAGATGTTTTCATTGGTTTGTCTAAAGGAAATGTGATGACACCAGAAATGTTGAGCAGCATGAACGAAAACCCAATCGTTTTTGCATTGGCAAATCCGGATCCTGAGATTGCTTACGATTTGGCACTTTCTACAAGAAAAGACGTTATCATGGCAACGGGAAGAAGTGATTATCCTAATCAGGTAAACAATGTTCTTGGTTTCCCATATATTTTTCGTGGTGCATTAGACGTTCAGGCAAAAGGAATTAATGAAGAAATGAAATTGGCAGCAGTTCATGCAATTGCTGATTTGGCTAAAGAACCTGTTCCTGAAGCAGTAATTTTGGCTTATAACGTTAAGAATTTACAGTTTGGTAGAGAATATTTTATTCCGAAACCTTTTGATAACAGATTAATTACCAAAGTATCAAGCGCAGTTGCAAAAGCAGCTATTGAAAGTGGAGTTGCAAGAAAAACTATTGCAGATTTCGACGAATACGAAACTCAGCTTCTCGACAGAATGGGAAGAGATGAGAAATTGGTAAGAATGATGCAAAACCGTGCAAAAGCTAATCCGAAAAGAATCACTTTAGGAAATGCTGAAGAGTATAATGTTCTGAAAGCTGCACAGATTTTATATGAAGAAGGAATTGCTCATCCTATTCTTTTAGGAGACAAAAAATATGTGAAAGAGCAAATGGAACGTTTCGGAATCAACATTGATGTTCCGATTATCGATCCTAGTGACGACGACCAGAAAGAAAACAGGAAAAAATACAGAGAAACTCTTTGGAAACTTCGTCAGAGAAAAGGGATGAACGAGTACAAGGCAAAAAGATACGTTCGTCAGAGAGATTATTTTGGTCCTTTGATGCTAAAACATGGTGATACAGACGGATTGATTATTGGTTTTTCTAAAAATTATGTTTCTACTTTAAGACCTGTTTTAGAAGTAATCGAAAAAGATAAAGGGGTTGATAAAGTAGCGGCAATGATGATGATCTTATCTGAAAAGAAACCTATTTTCTTTGCAGATACTTCGATTAATCAAAATCCTACCGCTGAAGATTTAGTGAATATTGCTAAAATGGCAGAACACACTGTGAAGTCATTCGCTATCGAGCCGAGAATTGCAATGTTAGGTTTCGAAAACTTTTCTGCCATTTCTGATACTTCTAAAAAAGTGGCGAAAGCAGTAAATATTCTTCATGAGAAATTCCCGAAAATGATTGTGGATGGAGAAATTCAGCCTGATTTTGCAATGAACTCTGATCATTTAAGTGATTATCCGTTCTCAAAATTAGGAACAACTCCGGCAAACACATTCATCTTCCCGAATCTAGAATCTGCAAACTTATCTTACAAAATTATCAGAGGAATGAAGGTTGCGCAAGTAATCGGGCCAATCTTGATGGGACTGAAACAACCGGTTCACGTTTTACAGATGCGTTCAAGTGTAGATGAGATTGTAAACTTGGCAACGGTTGCAGTTTTGGATGCGCAGAGAAGAGAGGTGAAAAAATAGTTTTTGATTGAAGTCCCGAAGGGACGACTTAATAAAGGATAGGATGAAATCCTATTAATCAGAAATATAAATCAATAAAAAAGTTGGGCAGAATTCGTAGAATTCTGCCCAACTTATGTTTTTATGTAAGCTGCATCTTTGGTTTAGCAACACCTTTCCTTAATATAATAAACGTAGTCACTCCCACAATGACTTCTATCAAAGCGCTTCCCCAATAAATACTTTTCACTCCAAAATAATAAGGAAGAATGAGCATCAATGGAATATAAAGGATTAACTGTCGTAAAAAAACTAAGAAACTCGCTTTTTTACTATCGTTCACTGCAGGATAATAGGACAGTGCCAAAACAGTAATCGGTAATAAAGGAAGTACAGAGAAAAATAATCTGAAATCCTGAATCTGACTTGTGTTTACCATATATCCCGGAAGCATTAATCCGATCAATTGTTTAGGAAATAGTAAAGCGATCAAAAAGAAAGGCGAAAGTATTGCAACTCCTGCCAAAATATAAGTTTTTAAAAATTGTCTTGTTCTCTCAAATTGCCCGGCTCCGAAATTGATTCCTACAACAGGCTGTAAACCTCGCATCAATCCAAATAAAGGAGTTAATAAAAACAGGAAAAACCGATTTAAAACGGTGAAAAAAGAAATGTCATCCTCTGTTCCGTAAGAAGCGATCGCATTAAAAATAATAATACTCTGCACAACTCCCATTACGGATAAAATCATTTCCGGAAGCCCTAATTTTAAAATTCTTTTTCCAATTTCAGGATGGTAAGAAACCGATTTCCAATTGGTCTTAAAAGAACTTTTTCCTTTAGCATAATAATAAAATCCGAGTAAAGAATAAATCAGCATTCCGCAATTGGTTGCCCAAGCTGCGCCGGAAACGCCCATCCCAAAAGTTGAAATAAAAATTGGTTTTAAAATAATATCGATGACCAATCCTACTGCGATCATTCCCGCGGCGGTTTTCATTTTTCCTTCTGCCCGAATTAACATATTTAAAGCTAAACCGTAGATCCAGAAAATAGTTCCGATCAAAGTAACACGGAAATATTCAACCGCAATCGTTTGTAACTCTCCTTTTGCGCCCATCATTGCCATCAGTTCATTCGCAAAAATATAAGCCGGAACTGTACAAATTAATGAGAAAAATATACATAGAAAATTGAAGCTTCCAAACAGTTTATATAATTTATCCTGTCTGTTTTCGCCAATCCAAATACTTACAGCTGCACCTGCGCCAATTCCTACCAATCTTCCAAACCCTAAAACAATTTGCGACAACGGAAAAGCCATTCCTACGGCAGCAAGAGCTTTCGTATTAATTAAATAACCAACAAAAATGGCATCCAGAAAATTATTGATTCCGTACAAAACAATTGCCGCAACGGCAGGCCATGAAGTCTCCCACATGACCTTTTTTAAGTCACCTTTTAAGATGAATGTTTTGCGATCCATTCTTTTGAGGTATTGAATTGCTGAAAGGCAATGCGTTTTTCTACTTTGTAAATTTCTTTTCCGGCGATAGAATTAATGATAATCGCATTTCTGTAAGCACACATTCCCAAATCCGGAGTGACGAAACCGTGCGTGTGAAGCTCTGCATTTTGTACAAAAATATTTTCTTCATTATCGATGGTGTAATATCGACTTACATCAAACAAACCATCTTCGTTTCTTTGAATTTGATTTTCGATTCCTTTCAAGAATTTCGGTTCGTTATAGGTATATCCTGTTGCCAAGATCACATAATCTGAAGTGTGAGCGAAAGTGGCCTCATCCTGAACATGGGTGAAATTAAGAACATAAGAACTTCCTTCAGGAGAAATAGAATCCAATTGGCAACTTGGTTTTAATTCTACATGTAGAGGAACATTTCCAACACTCATTTCGTACATCGTATCAAAAATATCGTTGATGAGGTCAAAATTAATTCCTTTATAAAGTGGATGTTGTTTCGCTAAAATATTTTTACGCTGATGGGAAGGCATTTGATAAAAATGGTCAACATATTCCGGTGAAGTCAATTCTAATGTCAGTTTCGAATATTCCATCGGGAAAAAACGGTCGGGTCTTGTAAACCAACTCATGAATAAATTATCATCTGTTTCCGGAAGAAGATCCTGGAAAATTTCTGCAGCACTTTGTCCGGAACCGATAATAGAAACCGATTTTGAATTTAAAATTTCTTCTTTGTGATTCAAATATTCTGAAGTATGAATAACGTTCGGATAGTTTTTATCTTTCATAAATTCAGGCAACTTGGGCTGAGTTCCTGTTCCTAAAGACAGTTTTTTAGTATAATATTTTTTAACATCATTGTTTTTTAGATCTAAAACTTCAATGATGTAAATTTTCTGAGTTTCGTCAAACGTAATGTTTTCAACCTTTTTTCCGAAAAGACAATTTTCCAATTGATTGGCTGTCCATTGACAATACAGATTGTATTCTTTTCTTAAAATAAAGAAATCTTCTCGGATGAAAAATTTATACAAACGGTCGGTTTCCTTTAAGAAATTCAGAAAGCTATATTTGCTTTTCGGATCTGCCATCGTCACCAGATCTGCCATAAAAGGAACTTGCAAAGTAGCGTTGTCAAGCATCAAACCGGGATGCCAGTCAAAACCTTGTGCCTGATCCAAAAAAAGTGAATCTATAAATTCCACAGGTTCTAAAAGTGCTGCCAATCCAAGATTAAAAGGACCAATTCCGATCCCGATGATGTCGTATATTTTGATATTTTTCAATATTTTTGTTTTTTGAAATTTGAATTATTTTAACCATTAAGATTTGAATTAAGGAGTTAAGATTATTAAGAGATTTCTCCTATGTCGAAATGACATGCGAACTGTCATTCTGAATGGAGCAAAGCGAAATGAAGAATCTAACTTAACTTGCCTTAACTTCTTAATTCAAATCTTAATGGTAAAAATTTTAATTATTTATTCAAACCTATAAGGTTTACCAAGATCCTTCGACTTCGCTCAGGATGACATCGCCAATACTAACTGTTATTATACGTTGTCAGGCTGAGCGTAGTCGAAGCTTCTTATTAGTTGTCTAAAATTATTATTAAATACTTTTCGCTTCCAATCTACTTTCCGGGCATTTTTCCCAATACCCTTCACGCGTACAAAAAGTAAGATAGGCGGTTTTATGAGGCATTTCAATCACACCTTCACGAGTATAACCTAATTTTGTAATAATTCTATCCGTCGGAACTGCGTCAACAGAAGCTTCACCGATACATTTTCCAACTTCAGGAAGCATAAAAATATAATCTAAAGCAACCTGAAATGATTGGAAAGAAAACTTTTTATCTTTCTGAATTTCCGCAACAAAAAAGTGCGTTCCATAATCGGTTGGAAGCGCTTCATAATAAGCTCCTACAACATCTCTCATCGGCCAATAAGGTTCAAAGCTGAATTGCGGAATATCATTCACATAACCAATAAAACTGTGTTGCTCGTCACTTGGAAGAATCGTTCTGAACCAAAGTTCTAAATCTCTTTTCGGTCCATCCATTTTCCAGAAAGGTTTTGCATGTTCCCTATTGAACCATTCGTGAATCATTTCAAAATCATTTTCAATGTTGAAAGGACGAATGCTGATGTTTACATTGTCTTCTTCAAAATATCTTGAATAAACGATTTCCTTGGTTTCAGGTTTAATCAATTTATTTGAAAAAAAGTACTTGTTTAAAGGATTCGGTGTGTCTAAGAAAACGGCAGGATATTCAAGGTTTTTGTCTGCTTCGTTGATATTTTGTAAACTTGTAATTAAATTTCCTTTCGTATACCAACTTCTTTTGTTGATGATGTAATCTACCAAGCCTGTTTCGTCCTCATTTTCAAGTTCTTTAAATGATTTATAAACCAGATTGATTAATTTTCTTTCATCAGCTAATTGGTTACAACCTAAAGCATTCACCACTCCTAAAATATTATTGGTCACCAAATAATACGTGTATTTCGGAGCTAAAGATTCTTCATCAATAATCGACTGGCTTTCATCGGCAATTCCGGGAAGTGCATTCGAAACCAATTCTTTTCTGCCTTCTCTAAAGAAAAATCCTTGGTTGTCTCTGAAATAAATTTTCGCAGGGAAACCTTTCTTATCAAGTTCTATCATTACGTTTTGCTGGTGGAATTCACATGCTAAACCATATTTATTCAAAATCCCGACAATCGGTCTTACACAGATATGAAGATATTGTTTGAACCAATCTAAAGCGACCTGTTCTACAGATAGATCAAGATTTCTTGCGGTGTTGACAATAATATTCTGAAGTCTCGAAGGCTGATCAAAAACTCCGTCCTGACAAAGCGCTGCCAAAAGCGTTACATTTTTAGTTTTATCTTCACCCTGAAAAGGATTTCTTCTGATGCTGATATTAAACCCGTTAATTATTTTGTCATTAAATTTTACCGCAATAAAAGCCGGGTCAACCATAAAATCAATCTCAGGATAGTCTTTTTGCAAATTTTTCCCCCAATCAGTTTTTAATAACTGACTGATGTCGTGACCACGGTGAAGTTCCGGATATAAATTAATTCTTTCAGAGTTCGTAATTTTCACATGAAGAGAAAACTTATACATCCATTTACTGTTCTCGCTGTAAACTGTTCTTACCGATGAAGTAGGGGTGAAAAATTCTCCATAATGACCTAAAGCAAACAAAATTCCCTGCTCCTGCATAATCTGAACATCTTCCTGAACCAGCAAATATTCGGCTTCCCAAGGATGCATCGGAACAATTTGATAATCCGGAAACTCATCCCATAATTTTTTATGTTCTGAATTTAAAAGCGGATATATTTTCTCACCCAATTCTTTAGTTACTAACTTTCCGTCTGCATTTTTTTCAATCACATTTTCAGGGTTGATCAAAAAATAGAACAACTGAAACTGTCCTGAAGTTTCCGGAGAATATTTCAATAGATCTTCCTGATTAAAACCTTGCTTCGATTTGGGAACGGGATGTAAAATATGTCCTAAAACCAATGACTGTTCAGCCTCAATAAAAGACATTTCCAACTCATTCATCGACTTATTATTTTCAACTAAATAATCTAAATAAGTCGTAAGATTTTCAATGCTGTTATTTAATCTTTTCAAAACTGTGGAAGCATCAATATCGGAATGAATTCCTCTTGAATATTCTGCGATAAGCGTCATAAAACCGTAAATGTCAATTTCTGAAACTTCGTCTGTTTCTAAAACTCTTCTCAAAACCGGAAAATCAAAAAGATGTCTTCCTGTCTCAGAAAAATAAGTAACAGGAATATAAACGTCACATCCTATCGAAGAAAAATCGATTCTGATGTGAAGATTTGTTGGTGTTTTTCTTATGTTTTGAGCAATTGCAATGTCATATTTCGGGATTCCCAAATAACGGCTCCAGTTGGTAAATTCTCTCATGTAGCAATTGATGAGAGCCGTGAAATTGATCTTTTCTGCGTATTGTTGATTAGTTAACTTCAATGTATTCATTTCCATATTTTTTTATTGTGATTAAGATTGATTTGATATCCTCAACGGTTGTTAAAGGGTTGAGAATGGTAAATTTTAAGTAAAACTGTCCGTTGACTTTTGTTCCTGCAACGAGGGCATTTCCGTTTTTATAAAGTTGTGATTTGATGTACGTATTGATTCTGCTCAGGTCAAAAGTTTTGAAAGGATTTGCCGAGTAACGGAAAACCAAAGCCGAAATATCAGAACGGTTCAACAATTCAAAATGAGGATCGTTTTCCAGAAGAATTGCCGCTTCTTTTGCAGTCGAAATAATTCTTTCAATATAATTTCCGAGACCTTTTTTACCGATAATTCTTAAAGTAAACCAAAGTTTCAACGCATCGAATCTTCTTGTCGTCTGAATCGATTTATTAACCTGATTCGGAATTTCATTTTCATCGTGATCTTTTGGATTCAAATAATCGGCATAATGGGTAATTAATGTAAAATAGTTTCTGTCTTTCACCAAAAATCCGCTGCTGCTTACAGGCTGGAAGAAGGATTTGTGATAATCGACGGTTACAGAATCTGCATCTTCAATTCCGTTAATTAAATGACGGTATTTTTCAGTCAAAAGCAATCCGCAACCATAAGCTGCATCTACGTGAAACCACATTCCGTATTTTTTTGCAATCACTGAAATATTCACCAAAGGATCGATGTTTCCAAAATCTGTTGTTCCCGCTGTTGCAACAACTGCGATGGGAATATTTCCGTTTTCGATTTCTTTTTGAATGGCATCTTCCAACAAAATACTGTTCATTTTGAAAGACCGATCGGTTTTAATTTTAATAACGGCTTGTTCGCCCAATCCTAAAATAGAAGCACTTTTCTGAATGCTGAAATGGGCCGCTTCCGAAACAAAGATCCTGAAACGATGAGCATTTTTCGGTAATCCATCTTTTTTAATGTTATGATTAAAATGTTTGATCGAATAATGATCTCTGGCTAAAAGCATTCCCATCAAGTTACTTTGAGAACCTCCACTTGTAAAAATTCCATCTGAGGATCTTCCGTAGCCGATCTCGTTGCAGGTCCATTCGATTAATTTTTGCTCCATTAAAGTTCCACCTGCACTTTGATCCCAAGTATCAAGAGAAGAGTTGATAGAACTTATTAACATTTCCGCAGCAACTGCCGGAATAACAACCGGACAATTGAGGTGGGCAACATATTTTGGATGATGAAAAGCAATGGCGTGTTGTGTATAAAGCGTTCTGACTTCTTCGAAAACCTCTTCATAACTTTGTGGATAACTGTTGAGATCAATTTTTTCAAATTGTTTTCTCAAGTCTTTTGGAGAAACTCCGCTGAAAGGTTGACTGTTGTCTTCTAGAAATGCAATGACACTTTCCTGTGCTTTTTGCATTACATTTTGGTATTCGTGAATGTTGATATCACAAAATAAGTTCTCCAGATTTGGGAAAAGACTTTCCTTTTCCGAAACCAATTGTTCGGTAATAACTGTGTTCATAAAAATTTTGGATTGGTGTTTCTAAATAGTATTTTCTAAGATTGTTATTGAATTTAAATTAAACCATTAAGATTCTATTAAGGAGTTAAGAAGATTAAGGTGGCTTAGCTTAAGTGAAATCAGTATGATTTAATCTTAATTCAACTTAACATCTTAATAAAATCTTAATGGTTAAAAACTTTCAGATATAATTAATAATTTATTGTATATCCTACAGAAAATGTAGTTCCTCTCCCTTGATAAGCAAAGGCTTTTTGTGGCGCTCCGTAGAAAAATACAGAACGCTGTCCCCAAATGGTTGTGTACTGTTTATTGAAAATATTTTGTACTCCAAAATTGATGATTCCTTTGTTTAATTTCACATCTCCAACTAAATCAAATAAAGTGTATCCATTGATTTTCATATCTGCTAGATCTGTGTAATTCATAGAATTCTGCATTTGTAGTCTTAATGAGAAACTTTTTGCATTCCATCCCGTAAAAACCATAAATTTTGATGGGTTTGTAGTATAAACCGATTGGTTTTGCCAGCCTTTATCAACGGTTTCTGTTTCAGACTGCATCAATAAAACGTTTCCTCCCAATTCTAAACCTTGAGCAAATCGGTAGCTTAAAGCGCCTTCAAAACCATAATTTCTTAATTTTTGATCAAGCAAAGAAATGGTGAAAGCGGCATTGTCGATCTTCAAAGTTTTGTTGGAAAGTGCGTAGAAAACTGATCCTTGAGCAGAAAGCCCTTCTTCGGAAGTTCGGTTGTGTCTGAAACCAAGCTCCATCTGATCAGTTTTAATTCCGCTTAAAGGTTGTTCGGCAATATTCATGCTGTTGAGTAGATTCCAACGATTGTTGTTCAATTGATATTTTCCGAAACCATAAGATTTTGCAGCATCCGGAACGGCAAATCCCTGAGAAAAATTTAACCAAGTTTGCCAAGAAGGATTAAATTTATACAGTAAATTGGCGTTCAATAAAGTGACATCATAATTGTTTTTACCTCCTTTCACGGCATCTGCAGAATTTCCATAACCGAAATGCATATAAACCTGCTCTTTGAACCCTACAAAATCATCCAGTTTTACATTGATCAACTGTTGACGAACACCTCCTGAAAAAGTTAATTTTTCTGTAATATTCCAATCTGCCTGAATAAAACCTGAAAGAGCAGATGTTTTCGTATCGGGATACCTTCCTACAAAAGCATCGGTCTGATTAATTAAACCTCCTGATTCTGCACTCTTTTGTGGATTAAAAATTGCCTGATCACCTGTAAAGTTTTCGAGATCTACATCGACTCCGTAAGTGAAATTGAAAGCGTTCCATTTTTTATTTAAAACCAATTTTGCTCCGTAAGCATTTGTATTTCCTCTTGCTGAGGAAAGAAAAACAGGAAGTACAACTCCGGCCGGTGGTTTCGGAACTTCAGCAAACGATGCTCCGAAGTCTACTTCTTCGCGTCTTCCGTAAGCTTGTAAAATTAAATTTTGTCCGCCCCAAATATTTCGCACATTATAGTTAAGATTAGCCATAAAACGTTCCGTTCTTGGAACAAGATCAGAATCGGCTCCGTCTAAAACATTGATCAGATCAGGATTTTTTGTTGTAAATCCAACAAAATTCTGCCCGAAAGAAAGCCACTTTTTGTTTCTTACTTTTGAATTGTAATATTGTAAATCTACATTCAAGTCTTGGTTTGAAGCCAGTTTAGCACTAATTCCTCCCAATAAATCAATCGATCTGTTGTATTGAAAATCTGCCTGTTTTACATCGGTGATTATTTGGTCACCATTCGCATCAAAAGCACCTTCGTTTTGTGTAAAAGCTGCTCCCAATCTGAATTTCACTTTATCGGTTCCGCCTTCTACAGACTGAGCAATTCTTTTATCTAGATCATCTTTGTGAAAACCTGTTTTTAAACCTACTGAAGTTTCAAAAGCCAGTTTGTTAGATGTTGGTTTCTTTGTAATAATGTTGATGATTCCTCCAGTAGAATCGCCTCCGTAAATAGAAGATGCTCCGGAAAGAACTTCAATTCTTTCGATGTTAAAAGGATCAATAGCATCAAATTGTCGGCTGGTTGCTCTTGTGCTGTTTATAGAAATTCCGTTAATCATCACCAAAACATTTCTTCCACGCATGTTTTGAGCATAGTTTGTTCGACCTTGATTTCCGAAATCAAATCCCGGAATCATATTTCCCAATACTTCTTTCAAACCTGCACCGCCTCGAATCTGGTTCTGAAGTTCCTTTTGACCAATTACCCAAACTGTTCCCGGAATATCGCTGATTTGTTTTGGTGAACGGGAAGATACCATAATTACTTCGTTGATATCTTTGGTTTTTAAACTGTCTTGCGGGTTTTGAGCTGAGGTATTAGAGGCTAAAGTTGCCAATAAAAGAATTGAAAGTGCGTATCGCTTTTTCATTTATTTAGAATAATTAAAAATAATGGAGTAAATATAAATTATTATTTATGGAAAAATCAACCTGACTTTTGTCACGTAAATGCTTCAATACAAATCAAACACTATGTTTATTGATATGTGAAACCGATTAATCGCCTTTCAATATTATTTTGACTCAGTCTCAAAATGAGATTATAGAATGAGTGAATCGATAGAATTTCAAATGTTTTTTTATTGCGGGGCTTTTCTTTGTCTAAAAAACCATAAATTTTTTAATAATAAAAATCCCCAAAAATGATAGAGAGATTAGATAATTTCAACTTTTCGGAAAAATAGATGCTCAGTTTTGAACATTTTAATGAAAAAAAATAGTGATTTTAAGAAAGAAAATGGACGTCAAAATTTAAAACAAGAATTGAAATAATTTTAATTTACGATATGAAAAAAACTTATTTTGGAGTTTATTCGTTTAAAAGCTGTTTTTATTGTATTTGCTATTTAAAATTAAGTTAAAAATCATTCTTGTTTGAAATGAAAACATTACTTAGTTTAAATTACTATATTTGGAAGTTATAAAATTTAATAATGATATTTTCTTTACAAGGCATCGTTCAGGAGCTTACCCCAACTTACGCTGTAATCAACGTAAATGGTGTAGGATATTATGTCGGAATCAGCCTCATGACTTCTCAAAGACTAACTTTAAATAAAGAAACATTTTTATTCATTCAGCAGATCATCCGTGAAGATGCGCATCTGCTTTTTGGGTTTCATACCCGTTTGGAAAAAGAAATGTTTAATCTCTTAATAAGTGTAAACGGTGTAGGTGCTGTTTCTGCACTTATTTTATTATCAACTTTAAGCCTTGAAGAAATTGCATCGGCAATACTTTCCGGAAACGGAGCTGTAATTCAGAAAGCAAAAGGAATCGGGGCAAAAACTGCCGAAAGAATTATTGTCGATTTGAAAGATAAGGTTCAAAAATTTGCGACTACTGAAGCGAATATTTCTTCGTTTGAGAATAATAAAGTGAAGGAAGAATCGTTATCAGCATTAGAAGTTTTAGGAATTCCTAAGAGAACAAGTGAGAAAATTGCAGATCGTATTTTGAAGCAAAATCCGGAAATTACTATAGAAGAATTGGTAAAACAAATTTTAAAAAACATTTAACATTTGGTGAAAAATAATAAGTTTCTCAGCATCTATATACTCTTGTCGTTTTTATTCTGCTCAATGAATGTTTTTGGGCAGGTGCAAAATCAGCAAGGTGTTTCTATAAAAAAGAATTACGAAGTTACTGACCCAACTTACTACGAAGCATATTACGATGTGAAAATCGGAATGTACTACGTGTATCCTAAGATTGGTAATACAATTACCGGACCACCTGTTGCCATGTCGCCGGAAGATTATAAAGAGTTTATGCTTGCAGAGCAGTCTAAAGCTTTTTATAGAGATAAATCTGACAGCTACAACCTAATGTTCAGAAAGGATAAATCTGATGCGGCAAAGAAAGGTCTTATCCCTTCTTTAACGATTAATAACCGACTTTTTGAATCTATTTTTGGAAGTAATAAAATTGAAATTATTCCTTCAGGATATGCTTCATTTGATTTTGGAGGTCTATATCAAAAAATCGATAACCCTTTAATTTTACCACAAAACAGAACGAGTTTTACATTTGATATTGACCAGAGAATTCAATTGGGATTAATTGGAAAAGTTGGTGAAAACTTACAGCTTAAAGCCAATTATGATACTCAAAGCGGTTTTGCTTTTGAGAATAGAATGAATTTGGTTTGGCAGTCAAAAGGTACCTGGAAAGATCTTCAGACAAAAGGCTTGAATGATGTGAATAAACCCAATGCAGGAGGTGAAGATAAAATTATCAAAAGAATCGAGTTTGGTAATGTGAATATGCCGCTTTCAACAAGTTTAATCCGTGGTTCTGAATCTTTATTCGGGGTGAAATCTGAATTTCAGCTGGGGAAAACTTTCGGAACGGTAGTGCTTTCGCAACAACAAGGTGAAGCAAGAAATATTGTCGTACAAGGTGGTGGAACGATGAATAATTTTAAAATAAATGCTATAGATTATGAAGATAACCAGCATTATTTTATCGGACAATATTTCTTGAATAATTATGATAATGCTTTGCTTAATTATCCTCAGATCAATTCCAGAATCAGTATTTCGAGAATGGAAGTTTGGGTTTTAGATCAGGGGAATTCAAATTTAGCTTATCAGAAGAGTATTATCGGGATCAGAGATTTAGGAGAAGGAGCTTCAGGAACGCCGGATAACTCTCAAAACGGATTATACAATCAGGTTAATAACGCCATTGGAAGTCCTAGAGAACAAGGGAAAAACTATCTGACAAACTTTCAGGGACAGACGTTTCCAGGAAGTGCCCAACCTTATGAAAATGGGGAACATTTTGTTTTGAGTACCAAAGCAAGAAGGATGGATGCGAATGAATATACTTTTCATCCGCAATTAGGATATATCTCGTTAAATCAAAAACTGAATGACAATCAGCTTTTAGCGGTTTCATATTCATATACCGTAAACGGAACCAATCAGGTTTACAAAGTCGGGGAATTTTCAGAAGAAAGCCCGGTTTTGGTCACCAAATTATTAAGATCAAACAGTAATACAAGAGTTGATTCACCAATGTGGAATCTAATGATGAAGAATTTCTATTCTTTAGACGCAGCACAGGTAGACAGAGACGGTTTTATTTTAAATGTATATTATCGTGATGCTAAAACAGGAGGGAAGGTAAATTACTTACCCGGTACTTCCGTTGAAGGTACCAATTTGCTTAAACTTTTCAACTGGGATAGGCTTAACGTGAATGGCGATTTACAGTCTAATAATGGAGTTTTAGGTGATGGTGTTTTTGATTTTGTAGAAGGAATTACGATCAAAAAAGAACAAGGACGGATTATGTTTACTAAGGTACAGCCTTTCGGAAGCTATATGACGCAGGTTTTAGGCAGCAGTAATCCTCAATATGTATTTTCAGATCTTTATACGCAACAGAAACAGCAGGCAAGCCAAAGTAATCTTGCGTTACGATATACGATGGAAGGTCGTTATAAAGGAGCTCAAGGTCAAGGAATTTCTTTGGGTGCTGTGAATGTACCTCAAGGTTCTGTAAAAGTTTCTGCAAATGGAGTGCAGCTTACAGAAGGTATTGATTATACGGTAGATTATATGTTGGGAACAGTTACCATCATTAATGAAACAGTAAAACAATCGGGTCAGGCTATTAATATTTCATTAGAAAATCAGCTGACTTTCAATACTCAGAGAAAAAGATTTTTAGGTTTAAATTTAGAAAGAAGAGTCAGTGAAAACTTTATTTTTGGTGGAACTGTTGTTAATTATTCTGAATCTCCGCTTACCCAAAAAGTAAATTATGGCCAGGAAGCTGTAAACAACACAATGGCGGGAGTGAATATGATGTACAACAATCAGTTGCCATTCCTGACAAGATTAACAGATAAAATTCCGGGTATCAATACTGAAGCTCCTTCTAACTTAAACTTTAAAATGGAAGGTGCCTATTTAATTCCGGGAATTAATAAAGGAACAAATGATCAATCATACATTGATGATTTTGAACAAACCACTTCAAAAATTTCATTAAAAGAACCTACCGCTTGGAGCTTGGCTTCTAAACCAGAGAAAAGCCAAGGAAATCCACTTTTTGCCGGAGCAGGCGCTAATGATAATTTGACGAATGGATATGGAAGAGGTTTACTTACATGGTATAATATTGATCCTAGATTTTGGGGAGTAGGAGGTAGAGCTCCACAAGGAATTACTCCTGCATCGGTTTCTAATCATGCTTCGAGAAGGGTGCAATTCTCAGAAATTTTTAATAACAGAGATTTTGTAGCGGGAGAGCAGACTTTTACCAATACTTTTGATATTTCTTATTTTCCTCAGGAAAAGGGACCTTACAATGCCAATCCGGCTACTGAAACGACACAGCAGAGATGGGCTGGAATTATGCGTCCGATAAGTGTTACTAACTTTGTGAATTCGAATATTGAATACGTAGAATTCTGGATGATGGATCCTTATGCAGACGGAAATACTTTAGGTACGAATCCTAAACTTTTACTACAATTAGGTAATGTCTCGGAAGACGTTTTGAAAGACGGTTTAATGCAATACGAAAATGGTTTGCCTACCGGAGGAAGCCCATCAACGACAACAACTTCCAACTGGGGAATACAGCCAAAACAACCACCGATTCTATATGCGTTTTCATCTGAAGGTGCAGATAGAACGGCACAGGATTTAGGATATGACGGATTAAGTTCAGATCAGGAAGCGATGAGGTTTGGTAATACTTTTGTAAATCCGGTAACCAATCTTTCCGACCCTGCAGTTGATGATTTTGTATTTTATTTGTCAGATAAATTTACAGGAAGTCAGGCTGCGTCTATCGTTCAGCGATACAAATATTTCAGAGGTCCGGAAGGAAATTCAAGAAGTGGTTCACTGGAAGTTTCTTCGCAGACTCCGGATGCAGAAGATATCAATAAAGATTATAACTTGGATCAAACTGAAAACTATAATGAATATATTGTTAATTTAGATCAAGCAAGTTTAGGATTAGGAGCAAATAATTATATCATCGATCAGAAAACGGTAACAGCTACTTTCCAAAATGGGCAAACAGATGATGTAAAATGGTATTTATTTAGAATTCCGGTTGCTAAACCTGGTGATCCAAATAGTGCATCCATACTTAATAATGTAAGATTTGCCAGATTATTATTAACAGGATTTGATCAAACTTCAACCTTGAGATTTGGTACAATGGATTTGATTAGATCAGATTGGAGAAGATATACCAGTAAAATTGCAAGTCCAACAGTAGCTTCTAATGATGAAGGTATTGGTACTGATATAGGAACTGCTGAACTTGAGGTAGGAAGTGTAAACATCGAAGAAAATGCATTAAACCAGCCACCTTATGTACTTCCTCCTGGAATCGATAGACAAGTTCTTAGTGGAAATGCAGGAGCACAAAGACAAAATGAAGCTTCTTTATATTTAAAAGCAACAAAAATTACAAATCAGGCTAAAGGAGTATTTAAAAATACATCTTTAGATATGAGAAGATATAAGAAACTAAGATTATTTGTTCATGGTCAAAATCTAGATAATCCGATTGCTTCAGATTATGATCCTAATACTAAATTCTTCATCAGATTTGGTAGCGACGCAACTGATAACTATTACGAATATGAAGCTTCTGTAAAATATACTTCCAATACTGCAACAACTCCTTTAGAAATTTGGCCTGCAGAAAATGATGTTGATTTTAATATTCAGGATTTCGTAGATGCAAAAATCAGAAGAGACAGAGAGTCGCCTAACGATATTATTCAAAGAAAAAAAGATTCTCAATTTGGTGATAGTAATAAAGGAATCTACATAAAAGGTAGACCTTCATTAGGAAATATTACGACGATTATGATTGGTGTAAGAAATGTTGGTACTGGTCGTGAAACTCCAAATAATGTAACTCTTTGGGTAAACGAAATTCGTCTTTCTGAAATTGAAAATGATGGAGGTTATGCAGGAAACGCAAGCTTAAATTTCAACTTAGGAGATTTTGCAACGGTTAATACAAGTGCTTCTTATTCATCCGTAGGTTTCGGAAATATAGATTCTAAACCGGCAGAAAGAAGTCAGGCTACACAGTCGGCATTTAGTATCAATACCGCAATAAACGTAGATAAATTCTTACCTGAAAAAACAGGGATGAAAATTCCGGTGAACTATTCTTATTCTCAAACCATCGAAGATCCAAAGTACAATCCTTTAGATACAGATGTTGAGTTTAGTAAAGCTGCAAACAGAGAAGAACTTAAAAAAGTAGCAAGAACGTATACTCAGCAAAGAAGTATTGGTGTTGTCAACATGCATAAAGAAAGGGTAAAACCAAACAGTAAGCCTAAGTTTTATGATGTAGAAAACCTTTCATTAACTGCTGTTTATAACGACGATCATTACCGTGATATTTATACCAAGAAAAACTACAGACAGTATTTCAGAGGATATTTAGATTACAACTACACATTCAAACCTTGGGTAGTAAAGCCATTCAATAAAATGATCAGCGATACGGCAAAATCTACAAAATATCTGAGATGGATAAAAGAATTTAATTTCAACCCGGTTCCTACAAGGTTATCTTTCAGAACTGAATTAGACAGGAATTATAACGAACTAGAATTTAGAAATATTGATGCCATTCTTAGCGGAAATCTTAATGATGATTTTGCTGCTTTGAAGAACAGAAACTTCTACTTCGGTTGGCAATACGGTTTAGGATTTAATTTTACTAAATCTTTGAAGCTTGAAATCAATTCTGCAACAAGAACATTAAATGATCAGGTTGATGTAAATACGATGGATAATTCTTCGATTTTCGGAAATGTGTTCAGATCGGGAAGGCCTGTTTTGTATAATCACAGAGTTCAATTAAATTATAAATTACCGTTCCAATATCTTCCGTATCTTGATTTTATTGATGCAGAAGTGGGGTACGGATTTACATATAACTGGAATGCGAGATCTACAGCGCTTCTTGCAAGTCCTGAAGGAAGTTTAGGCTCAATAGGGCAAAACACCAATGTTATTTCGGCGAATGCTACGGCAGATCTTCCGAAGTTCTTTGGCCAGTTTAGTTATTTTAAAAGGATGTCGACAACTCTTCAAAAACGTAAGCAGGAACAAGACTCATTGAACAATGCAGTTAATCAGGCTTGGGAGAAAAACAGATATGCTTACAAAAAATATAAGTTTAAAAACAAGCTTTCTATTTTACAGAGCGCAGCATTTGTACTTACTTCTATGAAGCAGTTAAATGTAACTTATACAGAAAATAACGGAAGTGTACTTCCAGGTTTATTGTCTGCTCCGAATGGATATGGTTATGGTCAGACTTTAGGTGGTCCTTCTTTAGGTTTCCTTTTTGGTTCGCAGGCAGACATCAGACGATTGTCGATGGAAAGAGGCTGGGTAAGTGATTCACCATTTATGATTGACCCTTATATGAAGATGTCTACCCGAGAATTTAGGGCCGATTTACAGGTTGCTCCGGTGAATGATTTTAATATAAGCTTTAATGTTTTACAGACTTATAACAGAAACTTTTCGCATACAGGATTCAACTATGTAGATGATTTTGGAAATGCAAATCCGAATCTTACGTTTGCAAGTGATATGGTATCGTATTCTAATACGGTGGTTCTTTTAAATTCATCATTTAAAGAAAGTACTGTGATTTATGACGCGATCAGAGCCAATGCTCAGCTGATTTCACAACAAATGGGCGGAGTTTTAAATCCGAATGGATATACAGAAGGACACGGTATTTCGAATGCTTATGTTTTAATTCCTGCATTCCGTGCTGCAATGGAAGGTAAAAATCCTGAGCGTTTAGGAAATGCAAAAAAAGCTGGACTGCCGATTCCGAACTGGAGAATTATCTATTCAGGTCTTAGAAATATTCCGATCATTAACGGGCAGTTTACCAAATTTGACATTCTTCACAGTTATACTGCAACGTATACTGCAACTGGAGTGCAATCAAATATTGATTACTTCAACAGCCGAATAGACAAAACAAGTTCTCAGAGAGATGTTAATGATAATTATATCAATCCTTATACATTCTCTCAGGTAAGTTATACAGAATCTTTCTCACCATTGATCGGAGTAGATGTTACGATGAGAAACAATATGCAGTTTGGGGTACAGTACAACAAAACAAGAAGTATGATTCTTGGTTTGGTTAATCACTCTCTTACCGAAGATGCGTACACAGAATATGTGATAAGATTAGGATATATTGTAAGAAACTTCCGTTTGGGAACCAATAATCAGAGAGGAGCAAGAGCAAAAGGATCAGATTTAAATATTCGTGGTGATATTTCCCTACGAGATAGTCAGACAAGTATTATGAATATCTTATTGAATGATTCTCAAATTACGGGCGGACAAAAATTAATGAACATCAAGCTTTCCGCAGATTATAATGTTTCTGAAAATCTGAATCTGAGATTATTCTACGAACAGATGACTTCAAAATATAAAATCTCAACAGCTTTCCCGTTGTCAACAATCAGAGCCGGGATTTCTGCGACATTCACTTTTGGTGATTCCGGAGGTTTATAAATGAAACAAATAAAAAATCCTTTTCTGTAAAAAGAAAGGGATTTTTTATATCACAGCTATTGGATGATAAGTTATCAATCATTATCTTTGGTAGGTAATAATAATTAATTTAAATAAGAATAAAAGATGCGCAGTATTGTGTGTCTTTTGTTTTTTTATGACCAACATGGAAACTTCTAACAATAGAAAGAAAATTTATAAAGAAAATAATTTATTAAAATCTGGAATCATTATTTTTTTAGGCTCTTTAATAGGGAGTATTATTTTATCATCTTTTAATGAATCGGAATTTTCTTCACGAATAACCCGCTTCAACGATTTTACCTTAATTCATTTTATTGCCCCTTTTACAATCGCTCCTGTTTTGGAAGAATTGATTTTTCGTGGAATTTTCACAGGGAAAAAGATCTTTAAATATGTAATGTATTTAGGATCTCTATTCTACATTATATTATTGCAGAATTATTATCTGATTCCATTACTTGCTATATTCATTATAAGTTATGAATTAAATAAAAATAAAGAAATTCCAAACTATGTCTATTACATCAATGCATTACTTTTTGGTTTCATGCATTATGAATTTGATGACTTGAAATTGTTAGATACTTGGATTGGAATGATCATGACTTCCGGAATGGGCTTGGTTTTAATATGGATGGTTTTGAATTTCGGATTGATGTATTCAATAGCATTACATGCCCTCAATAATTTTGTTGCAATTGCGATTATCGTTTTAGCACACGAAACTTCAGATATGACTCTAAAGAAAGTAGAAACCAAAGATTTCACGATGAAATATCAACGTGTTTCCCTTTTTATTAAAAATGGAAATATGCAAATTGAGAACAATAAATTTTTAAAAGCAGAAAATATAAGTATTTCCACAGTCTACAATGCTCTATGTTTTAATGAGAAGCTTGAAGATCTTTATTTTGGGAAATTTAATATTTCAATTGAAAGAAAACCAAATAGTACAAAAAAGCTAGATTGCCAATCTCTGCATCAACTTTTGAATAAAGCAGACTTTAAAGAAAACAAATAAAATTGGAAGTTTAGAATCATTAAATATTTCAACATTTTATTGGAGCATTAATGTATTTTTGAATAAATTTGTCAACATAAAAAAAATAAAATGAATACACCGTCAGAATTAAAGTACACTAAAGACCACGAGTGGGTAAAGATCGAAGGTAACGTTGCTACAATTGGTATCACAGACTTTGCACAAGGAGAGTTGGGAGATATCGTTTACGTAGATGTAGATACAGTAGATGATGATGTGAATGGAGGAGATGTTTTCGGAAGTGTAGAAGCTGTAAAAACGGTTTCAGATTTATTCTTGCCTATTTCAGGAAAAGTTACAGAATTTAATTCTGCTTTGGAAGATCAGCCAGAATTGTTAAATACAGATCCTTATGGAAACGGATGGATCATTAAGCTTGAAATTGCAGAAGGAGCAGATCATTCAGAATTGCTTTCAGCAGAAGAATATCAAGCAATCATTGGATAAAATTTCAAACATATTTATTAAGATACTGCCCATTTATTGGGCATTTCTTACTTATATGCTTTTGCGTCCCGGTGTCGAGAACCACGAATACTTCTTTATGTTCGATGGTATCGACAAGGTTTTGCACTTAAGTATATTTGCGGCATTGGGCTTTTGCTTTATTGCTGCTTTTCCAAAAATCAGATTTTCTTATTTCTTTCAGATCATGTTGATTTATGCATTCCTCACAGAAATTTTACAGGAAGAAATGAAACTCGGCAGATCAATGGAAACACTCGATATCGTTGCCGACACCATTGGCTGTCTCATCGGATACTATATATATAAAGTACTCGCCAAACGTTTCCTTTGATTCTATCATAAAAAACTTAAAAAACATACTTTTAACCTCTGAATATTTTCGGAGGTATTTTTTATGAGCTATTTCCCGCTCTCCGCACTCGCTATTTTATTTTGAAAAAATAAAATGAGCTCAAACAAATGCTGCGATCGGGGCTAAAACGAAAGTCTGTAATAAGAGCTTTAGATTTATTTAATGATTAGAGCTTAAATTTCAAGTATAACACCTTATTTATACAACATATATTAATCCCCATTTGAATAAACTGGGCTATTCCATTAAATATTAATAAAGGTAGCGCTCCTCCAGAGCGCTACCTTTATAGCAAAACAATAATTAGTTAGAATATAAGCTCCTCCGGAGCGCGACCTTTGTAGCAAAACAATAATTGGTTAGAATATAAGCTCCATCGGAGCGACACATAGATCACAAGTCCTTTGTTTTTCTTTGCTAAGTAAAACGCTTTTGTTTGTCTTATATAAGGATACAACTAAAAACTCATAGTCTGCCTTTGCGATAAAAACGCTTCTCTCTATATATTATGATAGATATTTCCCTCTGGAAACCTTTTCTTTCTTCTTTCCAGTGCTTC